>Ga0209541_10015489_pt1 | contig 11374 bp, 16 predicted proteins | sample RifCSPlowO2_01_FD_184027 | JGI IMG/M metagenome (GOLD analysis project Ga0209541, IMG submission 184027) | Groundwater microbial communities from Rifle, Colorado - Rifle CSP2_plank lowO2_0.1 (SPAdes) (version 2) | ecosystem: Environmental > Aquatic > Deep subsurface > Groundwater | place...
GGACCTAATGGATTAACTTGTTGCCAAAGCAAAGAATTAGATTGTCCTGCAGATGGTGCAGAGGGTTTTGTTGGATGTGTGAATGATAATACCAAAAAAGGGGCAGTCGGCAGTTTTACTTGTCTACAGAATGAATGTAAATCAAGCACAATAGAAACTACATCTTCCTGCAATACTAACTGCTGTTTGCCTGGAGGAGGAACTGCGACTTGTGTTAATTCAGGAAAAAGTTCTGTAATTGATGTTGATAGCGATCAACGAACTGAAGTTTGTAGTGCTGGAAATTGGATTGGCGCTAATTGCCAAGGAAATAATTGCAATGATGATGGAAGTGCTCCGCATCCAAATTATAATTGTGCTACTATTGCTGATTGCAAAGGAGATATAGGACAGTGCGGAGAAGAAATCTGTTCAAGCAATGTGTGCAGTGCTCAAGAAAAAACTAACAAAAAACAAATATGCGAAAGTTTGATGCCAGCAAGCTATCAATGCGCCAAATTTTTCAGCTGCAGTACTTCTACGAATTATAACTGCCAATATGCAGGAGATTCAATTTTATGTGCTGATAAATATCCTGTTGCTGCAGGTAGGAATCCTTATGATACTGCTTGTAGCGGGAATCCAACTTTTAAATGCAATGTAGATGTTTGTATTAGCGAGGCTGTAACTACAAACCCCTGCTGCTTGTGTTATAGCCAATGCATCGGGGCTGCCAATGATCCTATTGTAGCTCCAGAGACTACAAGCGAATGCAATATTGCTAAGAATTATCAATGGACGAATGCCCAATGTCCTTTTTCTGGAGGTAGCTAAATGAAAAAATTGAAATTAATAATGTTTTATTTTGTATTTTTGATTTTAATAAGCTCTGTTTTTGCCGACGAGATTGAAATTAATTTAATTGAGTACCATCCAGATAGTTATTATACTAGATTACAATTTAGGAACAATGCTGGAAAAGATTTGAATGATTTGAATATAAAAATTGGAGATAGTTTTGAAACCTCTTCCCAAGGTGTATTTAAGAATGGAGCAAATTACAATGCGGTTTTGAATATCCCTCCTGGAGAATACATTGTTACTGGGACTACAAATGAAGGTGTAAGTTCTAGCAAGAAAATTTATTTCTCTCTATCCAAAGAGAATGTACAATTGAATCTTGAAGCTGAGCAGGAGGCAAAGAAAATAGAGCAGGAATCTAAACAAATTACAGCACAGAATTTAGAAGCAGCTCAAAGACAGCTTGATATAGAAAGGCAAAAAGCAATCGAGCTTGGTGTTATTAAAGAAAATAAATTTAATTTTTGGATTGCTATTGCAATAGCAGCTTTGATAATTGGGATAGTTGTTTTATTTTGGCTGATAAAGAGGGGTAAAAATGAATAAGATTTTTTTGTTTTCAATGCTTATGATTTTTGGAGCTTTATTTACTATTGATTATGTCGATGCAGGTGTTTGCTGCGATAAAGGGTGCTTTCCAGATGCTAATGTTTGCTGCGGACTCCAGGGACAAACTGTCGGCGTTAAAGGGTGTATAAATCCTAGTAATAACCAGCCACTTTGTCTGGGAAGTGATTTTAGATTAGGGCAGTGTTTAATCTGTGGCGCTAACAGCCAATGGGTAGAAGATACTCAAGGATTAACAGGATGCAATGCATGTGTTGTAGAAAAAAATGCTCAAGGACAAGCTGTTAATTCTGTATGTGATTCTAAATGCCCTGAAGGAAAATTGATGTGCAGCGATGGCATATGCAGGGAAAATTGCGGCATTATTGACTCTGATGGGGATGGAATGCCAGATAAATGGGAATTAGATAACGGGCTGAATCCAAATGATCCAAGTGATGCTTTGCTCGATAAAGATAATGATGGAAGCACGAATATAGAAGAATTTCAAAATGGAACTGACCCAAATAATCCTGATACCGATGGAGATACTGTAAAAGATGGAGATGAAGAGAAAGTTATTGACAAAGATGGAGATGGAATGCCAGATAAATGGGAATTAGATAACGGGCTGAATCCAAATGATCCAAGTGATGCTTTGAAAGATAATGATGGAGACGGTTTTACTAATATACAAGAATATCAAATGGGAACAAATCCTAATAAATCTAATAATGCTGTAACTCCTGCTTGTATTTCTGATGGAATATGTGGAGAAGGAGATTCTTGCCAGTGTGCTGATTGTGAATATAAGGATGCTGATAGCTGCATAGAAGGCTTGGTTTGTAGCGATAAAAGAGAAGTTTGTAGCGGAGATTTTGATGGTGATGAAATATTAAATGACGACGATATCTGTATTGATGTTGCTGATCCTAAACAGGAAGATGAAGACGGCGACTGTTATTTAACTAAAGGAGGCAGAAGCAAATTGTTCGGATATTGCGGAGATGCTTGCGAAGGGGAATTTGGTTTGTGTGAATCTGTTTATGGAGACAAACAGTGCTGCAATAATTTTGCTGGAACTCAGGGGAGCGGCCAATTTTTTGGTTTTACAGAAGATTGTCCTACTATTGAGGCCGGAGTTGGATGCTGGACTAGCTGTTACAAAAAAGATGGTGACAATGTGATTACGTACAAAGCTGGTGCTTGTGTTGATGGAAAAAAGGTGATAAGAGAATTAACAAACGGAATTGAGACAGATAAATTTGAAGAAAGCTGCAGTGGAATTGCATTAGTTCCGTTTTTCACTTGGATAAATATACTTATTACCTCTTTGATTTTAATTGGATACTATTTACTAAAAAAGTAAAAATGTAAAACGGGCCCGACGCGATTCGAACGCGCGACCTACAGATCTCTCCTAACTTGATAAGAGTTTCAACATTAGAAACAAAGTTCCTTATAAACTTCTTTCTTTGACTGTTGCTCTACCAAGCTGAGCTACGGGCCCTTGAGTTGGGCTAACAAACCACCGACTGCCAGCCCGCTAAATATGCTTAAATTTGCTTTAATAAAAGTTTCTAAAACTATTAAAATGAATGGAATGGCAAAATACACCGTTGTTGATATTGCTTCTCTTATCTTAAACTTTGACAATGAAGAATAGGTTAAAGCCAATAATAAAAGCAATGATAATAATATAATTAGAGCTGTTGTAAATGTGCTTAATAAAACAGATAATCCTATTAATAAATATGCACTTCTAAAATAGCTAAAGATTATGAACCCGATAATTATAGGGATTATTATCTTTAATTCCGGAGATAGGTAAACCAGGATTAGCGAAATAGAAATAAGAAGTAAATTTTTTGTGAATACAATATGTTTTTTCCATTGCTGTATTTCCTCTTTTGCTATTGCATAAAGTAATTTTCCAAGGAAAATGGCTAAATAAATAATAATTGCTTCCAACATTGTTTTTTTATTAGAGAAAAGATTATATAAGCCTTGTTTTTTATTTAATGAAGATAAATATCAAGAAAAATGAAAAAATTTGCTGTTGTTTTTCCATATAGATTTTCTGCCAGCAAGAATATTTTAAATCAACTTGAAAAATTAAAAATTCCAAGAAATGTTGAAATTGTTAGAACTGAAATTGAAAGTATTTATAATGAAAATTTAGACAAGAAAATAAAAGCAGATTATTTTATTTTTGCGACGAGACATCAAAGCAAAGCAGGAGTGAAATCTTTATGTGTTCATCCGATAGGAAATTTTTCTAAGGCATTACTTGGAGGAAAAGAAAAAGAATTAGTTTTAACTATGCCTATTTACATGAAAACAGCTATTTTAGAATTATCTGGAAAAAATACTTTAACTGATTTTGAAATTGCTTTTGAATCTACTCATCACGGTCCTTATTTGGAAAAACCTTGTATGTTTATCGAGATTGGAAGCAGCGAGAATGAATGGAGAGATGAAGAAGCTGGAAAAATTATTGCTGAAACTATTATCAAAATTGTTGAAACAGATAAAAAATATAAGAGTTGTGTAGTTTTGGGAGGGAGCCATTATAACACCGTTGCTAAAAAAATTATGTTGAATACAGAATATGCTGTTGGCCATGTGTGTCCTAAACATTATTTAAAATATTTGGATTCTGAAATGCTGATGCAGATGATAAATAAAAACGATGATAAAATTGAATTTGTTGCACTTGACTGGAAAGGGCTTGGAAGTGAAAAGCAGAGAATTCTGGAGTTGTTAGAAAAAAATAATATTAGATATGAAAGGTATGATAAGTTAAAGCAATTTTGAATTTTAATCCATCAGATAATAATACCCATAACCCCTGTCACTAACAAACCTTAGTTCTTTTTTATCAAGAAGGTTTACAATGGCTTGCCCTAAATACAATGTAGCTTTTCCTTCATATTTGATGTTTAATTTCATAAATGAATTTCCCATTGTGTACGAATCGATTGTTACTTGTGGATCTTCTGATACTTTACGATTATCTCTTATCAATCTAATAAAGTCCTGACTAAATTCTTCAATACGAGCATCCAATGTTCCATCTTTGGGTGGATCTGAAAAAACAATTTTAAAATTATGCTCATTAAGACCTTTAATTAAATCTAGAATATCCCCCCAGTTTTTTTCATTAAGATTTAATGAACTATCAATTTTTCCATCAATATAAGTAGAACAAGCAAGGTATTCATTTTTAGTACGTAAATATGCAACTTTTTCTTCCATATTATCTGTGATTCAGTAAAAATTTATAATTTTATCTAACCTAAATTGTTTACACAACATGTTTATGAAAATAAAGAGATAGGTTTATAATTGTTTTTTAAGTAAAAATTGCTATGGCAGTAGACTTGAATATAAAGAGAAAATCTTATGGCTGTGTATTTGTAGAGAAAAGCAAATATCATCCTGTAAAGATTAGTGAAAACTTGTTTGAAAAAGTATTAGGCAGAGGAAACTTTAAGATTGAAGAAAGGATTAACGACTTGATTGAGCAAGATCCTTGGTTAAGGGAAAACCTCTCTGGAGAGGAAAATATATTCAGCTTCTCTAAAAATAAGTATTATCCAGTTCATGTTAAAGGATATAAACAAGATTCGGATGGACATGGATGCAGAAGCATAAATTATAGATACTGTAATAATGACCAAATAGACAGGCTAAGGCAACATTCAAGATAAAGTTTATATATAAGAACTTCTACTTTTAATTAAGAGGTGGATTATGGGTTTTAAAGATTTCTTAAAGAGAGGCACTGGCTTAGACCTGGTAGCAGGAGATAAATCTAGAGAAGATAGCAAACCAAGTGGTGTTGGCGCTAGGCAGAAAAAATCAAGTATTTCTAGTGGAAGTATCAGCAATGGAGATGAAAAGGTTTTAAGGCAGCTTGAAGTAGAGGTTTCAAGGGCAATAGAAAAGCTTGAAGACATTCGTGACAAGCTAAGGATTAGAAGGGGATTTTAATCATCTAATATATCTGTTCGGGGATTGAACCTAAAAACATTTTCTTTAATTGTTTCATTTAAGATTGTGTCTGCATCTTTTTCTTCCCTAATTGAGTACGTGCTGCAGTATGGGCATTTTCCAGCGTATTTTTGGCCCTTAACTGTCTCTTTGTAGAATTTATAGCCGCAATCAGTGCAATAAAGCTTTACTTTTTGAGGTTTTTGCTGCATTGGAGCCTGCCCCTGTCTTGGTTTTGATGCCATTATTTGAGTTTGAGCAGGAGAAATTTGAGAAGGCTTTTGAGGCTTATATATCTCAGGGTGCTGTCCCTTATAACAATTTAGGCAAATCCAGCCTGAGCCTGATTTATCTGCCTTTAAGTCTCCCATTGTCACCCGCTTATTACAAGATTTGCACACTAAAGATTCTAGCATATTATTAATTATGTATGTTCATATTATTAAGCATTTCGTAACTAAAATTCCATTAAGGTTAAAGTTATAAATTCCTTTATATCAATCATAATATGCTTACAATTAATATTGATCCTGTTTTATTTAAAATTGGATTCTTAGAGATCAGGTATTATGGCTTTGTTTATGCTCTTGGCATCTTGCTTACTTACTATTATTTGAAGAGAAAGAAAGTTTTTGATGAAAATCAGCTAGACAAATTCATGCTCTACTTAACTGTTGGGATGTTTTTAGGTGCAAGGCTTTTTGGAATTATAAGCCAGGATCCTTTTGTTTTGTTTAAAGACCCATTAGAATTTTTTATGATATGGCATGGCGGGATGAGTTTCTTCGGAGGCTTTCTTGGAGGATTAATAGGCAGTTATATCATATTGAAAAAAAGAATTTTTTACATCGGCGACTTTGTTGTTGTTCCTGTAAGCTTTACATTGATTTTTGGAAGGCTTGCTAATTTTGTTAATCAAGAATTAGTTGGAAGAATAACTGATGTAAGCTGGTGCTTTAATTTTTCCATGGCTGATGGATGCAGACATCCCTATCAACTATATTCTGCCTTTGGCCACTTTCTGCTTTTTCTGCTGCTCATTTTAATGAGCAGGCGAAATTATCGCCGTGAAGAATTATTCTGGAGCTTTGTTTCGGGATATGGATTAATGAGATTTCTGACAGATTTCTTTAGAGAAAATCCGACGGTTTTTGGCTTGACTGGGTGGCAGTGGATATCTATTTTGTTCTTCTTGATTGGAGTTTATTATCTGAAAAAAGCGAGGCATGACAACACAGATTTGCAGTCAAGATAACTATATAAATATCAAGAACATTACAAATAGTCATATAAAAAAGAGGTGATAGCCATGGCAGCAAAAAAAAGAAAGAGATGAATTATTTTCTATTTTCAAATATTATGCCTTTTTTCTTTTCTATTTTTTTCCGTCGATAAAATCTTTATGGAGTTTTTAACAAAAATTTTTATTTGGAAATTATAAAAAGCTATTTAAATGATTAATGCTTCTGTTTTTTTAAATTAATAAAAAAAGAGGTGAAAAAATGGCTGCAAGAAGAAGAGCAAGTTCTGCAACAAAGAGAACAACTGCTCGAAAGACAACAAGAAGGAGAAAATAATTTTTCTCTTTTTCTTTCTTATAATTTTATATTATATTGAACGCCGCGACTGGGATTTGAACCCAGACATCCCGAAGGAAACAGGATTTTTACATACCTTAGCAATCCTACGCTAGCACACTAACTGCGCAATACCAGGTTATGCGATCGCGGCTTGATTAGAGAAGGAATATTTTGTTTTATAAATGTTATCAAACGTTTCCTTCGTATTCAAGATATGCAAGATCCTCGGTAAGTATAACATGTAAAGATAGCTTCTGTTCTTTCAAAAAATCTAATCCTAAGATCGATGGCAGTGTCTGAGCAATCTGGGCTTTCTTTACTGAAGTTTTTGTTGTTTTTAGTGCTGATAATGAAATATCAAAACTAAAATATTCTTTTTCGATTCCTTCTTTAAGTAAATATATTTTTATTCTTGGTAAAGAAACTTGTTTGAATCTTGAACCACCAAAATCAACTTCTTCTTTTGAAACTAGGTCTTTAATTGAAATCTGCAATCTCCAATCTCCTCACATCTATATCGCTAAGATAAGAATTTTAACTTCCAGTGTCGATAACAAATTCCATTAATTGTCTTTGAATCCTAAGACTTTTACATTCTATTACAGTTGTCAGAACCAATCTTCCTTCAATTATTTGCAAAGGAATCCTATTTTTCATTATTATCAAAGAATCACTCTTACTTTGCTAACGAATTTTATGAATATATTTGAAGGGTTAATATTTTTTCCGTTTAATTTTTCTATTAAGTTATCAAGATTAGAATCATGTTCTAATATCTTCTTCTTATGAAATGCAATAAATTCATTATTATACTTTAATCTTAAATTTCTTAAATTGGATTCAAACCAAGATAGGTCATTTTGACCATTTACCAACATTTGTGATATTGCATTCATACAAATTGAAATGATTTTTTTCTTTATAAATGTTATCAAAAGTTTAAATTTTCAAATTGGATGATAATCGTTAGTTTCTATCTTTCTGAATTTCCTTCTTCTTTTAGTGATCATTGCTTCCGATATTAGTCTGGCCATCATAGGAAGCTGATTAAAGGGATTACTAAATATGGTCGCTCTTAAATCTTCCATCTTATCTCTAATCCAGGATTGTACTTCTCTACTGTCTGGATTTTCCAAGTAAATTTCATATTGCTCTATTTCTTCTAAGGGGATATTGATGTATCCAAGACTTAAATCTTCTCTTAAGTCATATAGATAATTCACAACAAATCCTGCTCTTGCAATCTCTATTAAATCTTGTTTTGGGTAAAATTTTACATTAAGTATTGACGATGTAATATTAACATAAGGAATAACATTATCATTTATGTATTGCTCAAGTTCTTGTGAAGATATTACTTTGCCTCTTCTCTTTGCATCAAATTCCATAGAGCCTATTAATGTTTCTAAGTCTTGTCTGAGGTTTTTTTCTTGTGTTCTATCAAATCTAATTAGGTGTGCTAGGAATAATTCTTCTGTTGATAATTCTTCTGGAGGTTCTTCAGAATAAAGCTCTGAGAGAAATATTTTTTGTCTATTAATTATGAATCTGGATTCTTCTGGATGCAACCTTAAAGAATCAACTATATCATCAAACCATCTGAAATAGGCATAGCATAAAGTATAGATATCTTTATTTGGAAAAAATAATGATGGGATTTTAGATATAACTCTGAATCCTATGTATCTTTCTTTACATTTGTCTTGGGCTGTTTTTATTGGATAATCATAAGGAAATTCTCCGTATTTAGTTTGCATAGAGATAATAATTGGTTACGATATTTAAATATATCAAAAGACTTAAAAATAGAAAATTAAGAAACTATGTTAGCGCGATAGAACAGTTAGGAGTGTTCGTCGAGTGATTTGTTGTGAAGACTTCACGCGAAAGGCCCATATATAATGGGAAATCGCTCCTATTGTCTGGACACCCGAAAGATATTAGGTAATAATATCTGGTTAAAGGTCGCTGGTTCAAATCCAGCTCGCGCTAATTTTCCGTCACTTTTATATAATCTAAAAATAAATATTGAATAATGAGAATTACCACATCAAGAAAAGAAATAACTGATATTACTAAGGCCTGGCTGGCTATTACTATTGCATTTGTGATTGTTTTTTCAAAAAGTGAACTAAGTTTTGTTCAATCTGTTTTGGTTTCTACAATTGCAGTTGGTTTAGGCTTTTTATTGCATGAACTAGGACATAAAATTGTTGCTCAATATTATCGATGCTTTGCAGAATTTCGCAGTTTTGATTCCCTATTACTACTTGCTATTGCAATGAGCTTTCTCGGATTTGTATTTGCTGCTCCTGGCGCTGTAATGATTTCTGGGTATGTAAATAAAGAGAGAAATGGGAAAATAAGCATTGCCGGACCTGCAATAAATATTGCTCTAGCTTTGGTTTTCTTACTGCTGACTTTTATTTTCGGAAATAATATTATTTTTCTGTATGGAGTCAAGATAAATGTTTGGCTTGCATTGTTTAATATGATTCCGTTTGGGAACTTTGACGGATCAAAAATCTTTAGATGGAATAAAAAATTATACTTTGCATTCGTTGCAATAGCATTGGGGTTGTTCTTAATATGAAACTGGAAGAAATTGCCGAGAAAAGTGCATATTATTCTTCAGTAAATCTAGGAATCCCCACTTTTATTGTGGTTGAATATTTTTTAGGAAATATTAAAGGGAGCTTTAAGGATAACTTTTACAGATTAAAATATGAGTTGGATGTAAACAGAGAAATCTATCAAATTCTTGATGATATACAACAAAACATTTAAAAATTCGAGAACCATTTAATATATAGGTGATGTTCATGAAAAAGATAATATTCTTATTTATTTCTTTGATGCTATTAGCTAATGTCCTTGCTCAAGCTGATTCTTCCCAAGATCAGGTATTTGAAGATGAAACCGATGTTGGAATTGCTCCAGATTCAGTCCTTTATGGATTGGAAAATGCTTTTAAGAAAATTTCCCTGGCTTTGACATTTAATAAAAAAGCTAAAGCTAAAAAAGAATTAGGCATTGCCAGAGAAAGGCTGAGAGAAATAAAATTGATGATAGAAAAAGATAAATTAGATGCTGCTGCTGAAAAAGCAAGAATTAGCCACGAAGAAATTTCTAAAAAACTAAAAGCAAGATTTGAAGATGAAGTTGAAACTGATGAAGAGGGAATAGAACTGCAAGCCGAAGCTGAAGCCGAGATTGAAGAACAGGAAGCCGAAATTGAGGATATAAAAACAAGAATTGAAATAAAAGGAGAATTAAGTGAGGAGCAGAGAGCAAAATTAATGGAGTTAATTGAGAACTTGAAAAGCAATGGAAAAGATATAAGGCTAAAAGTTGATTCTAGGAAAAACAAACTGAAAATCAAATTGAAAGAAGAAGGGCTTACTGAAGTAGAGATTGAAGAAAGGATTGAAAATAAAAAAGAAATAGGACTGGATAATGCATTAAGAAATAGAATTGAACATGTTAAGAGAGAAATTGAAAAATCACGAGAGCACTTAAGTCAGAATAAAAGTGGTGTTGATAATGATAATCTAGTTGAACTGAGAGAACAATTAGACACAGCTGATGAAACCCTTTTTGAAGCTGAGAAAAAAATTGAAGAGGAAGAATATGATGATTCAAAAGAGCTGATAAACAAAGCTTTGAAATTGGCAGTTCTTGTAAGAGGGAATGATAAGAGATTTGAGGCGAGTAGGGAGATCTTAAAAGAAAGACTGAAAAAAGAATTGGGTGAGGAGAAATTAGAAAGAGCTCGTGAAAGATTGGAAGAGAGAAAAGAGGATTTTAAAACTGCAGGAGAAAGACTTGAAAAGAAAATGACTAAAGATTCTGAAGACGATGAAGAGTCAGAAGATAACAACGAAAAAGATGATGATGAAGAGAGTGAAATAGGAAGGTCAAGCGGTTATGGTAAAGAAATTAATTAATAAAGTTATAATGAAAGTGAGATGAGTTTTTAAGATAATTGGATATGCACTAAATGAGTGGGAATAGGCTTTAAGGAAAAAATTATTTTTCATTAGAAAGATTGTATCCATAAATAGATTTATGTTCAATTATTCCTTTATCAATCAAGTAATATGTAACCTCCACTGCCTCTTTGACAGTTAAATCGCCTAAGTCTTCATAGCACCCAAAACTTCCATATATTTCTAAAGTGGATAATGGACTGTGTTTGAAAATTTCTGAGAGATGTGGCTCTACTCTTTTTGCAATTTCCTCTAAAGGCCTGCTTTGATATCTATTTTGCATAGAGTAGAGAGACAAGATAACCTTTATATACCTTTCTTATTTTCAAGTGATAAAATGGTCGAAGGGGGTTATTTCTGGCTTGAAGCAGTTTCTTTAGTATTGCTGATAACTGCCTTTGTTATTTTATTGAACGCTAAGAA
>Ga0209541_10015494_pt1 | contig 11373 bp, 10 predicted proteins | sample RifCSPlowO2_01_FD_184027 | JGI IMG/M metagenome (GOLD analysis project Ga0209541, IMG submission 184027) | Groundwater microbial communities from Rifle, Colorado - Rifle CSP2_plank lowO2_0.1 (SPAdes) (version 2) | ecosystem: Environmental > Aquatic > Deep subsurface > Groundwater | place...
GCGGAACGAAAAAGCAGCCTGCTCCATTCTTAGAAGTTGCACTTGGCTTTGATAATTCTGATGGTAAATTTGCAGTTGATTCTGAGGAAGTTAAGATTACTCGCCGTTTAACAAGAAACGGAACAATGACTTATAAAATTAATGATGACAAATGCACCCGTTCACAATTAATAGACATATTATCGCTTTCTCGTTTGAATCCAGAAGGCTATAACATAATTTTGCAAGGCGATATCACAGCTTTTATTGATATGGATCCAGTACAGCGCCGTGGGATCATAGATGAGATCTGTGGAATTGCAGAATACGATGCAAAAAAGATTGAGGCACAAAAAGATCTTACTCGTGTTGAAGAAAATATTAAGGAAATTGTAATAATGATGAGCGAGCGCAAGAAACGCATTGATGATCTTGCAAAAGAAAAAGAAGATGCTGAAAGATATCAGCTATACAAAACAGATCTATCAAGAGTTGAGGCAAATCTAGCATACTCAAAAACAAAGAAAATTGAAGCAGAAAGTTTGCAAATCTCAAGCGAGCTCAAAGTAAGGGAAGATGAAGAAAAAGAAGTTCTAAAAAATCTGCGCGCAGTTGAAAGCGGGATTTCCAAAAAAGAGCGCGAATTAAATGAATTAGATAAACGCTTAATTCGTGAAGGTGGGGAAGAACAATTTAATATTCGCGCTGAAATTGAAAATTTAAAGACACGCGTTCAAGTGGCCGAAAGCAAAATTGCTTCCAAAAAAGCCGAGATTTCTGGCATAGATTCAATTATCTCAAGATTGCAGAGCATTGCTGAGGAGGAAGAGGATACAAAAGTTCTTACTCTGAAACAAAATGTTAAAGGAATACATGGAACTGTTTCAAACTTGTACAAAGTTGATGCAAAATATGCAGCGGCAATCGATTCTTCTGTTGGAGGTCGCGCGAACTACATTGTTGTTGAAAATGAAAATGTCGCTCTTGAATGCATTGAGTTTTTAAAAAAGAATCAAATCGGCCGCGCAACATTCTTGCCCCTAAGTTTAATTAGGGGGCAGGAATTGGAGCATGCTAAGGAAAAGGGAATTTTAGGACTAGCGATTAATTATGTAAAATTTGATTCAAAATATAAAAAGATTTTTGAGTATGTTTTTGGAAACACATACGTTGTTGAAGATTTAAGAAAAATCAAACCTTTGCTTGGAAAATATAGATTGGTTTCTTTAGACGGGGATCTTGCAGATAAAAGCGGTGCAATTTCTGGCGGATACAAACGATTGCAACAATCAAAGGCAAGTACTGAGATTGAAAATTACATACAAAAAAGAGATTCACTTCTAGATGAGATTGAAGCGCTTAAAATTGAAATTAATGATTTGAATGGGCGTTTAAAAACTTCCAATGAAAAAGAAACAAAATTTGGAACTGAATTTCAGGGATTAAGAACAATGCGCGATTTAATCGAGGGCGAACTTGAAAAGATGCGCAGTGAAAGAGAAAATATTTCAAATGAGCATGATGCGGTTGTTAGAAAAGTTGGCGATTTGCGAGTGATAAAAGCAACCGTAGATCAAAGATTGGATGATGCAAGAATAAATCTGAAAAGATTTGCTCAGCAAAAGTTTGAAGAAATAGAAGTCGGGCAAGCTGAAAGACAGGTCGATGAGTTTATGCGCAAAATTACTGCTCTAGAGCCAGTGAATATGAAGGCAATGCAGGAGTACGAACTAGAAGTACAGAGCTTTAAGGAGTTTGAGGGGAAGTTTAACAAATTACAGGAGGAGCGAAAATCTGTTCTGAACTTCATAGATGAGATTGAGGGCCGCAAAAAAGAGGTTTTTTTTGGAACATTTAACAAAGTTGCGGAGGAATTCTCAAAAATATTTCCAAAATTAAGTCCAAGTGGGGAGGCAAAGCTAATTCTCGAAAAGCCAGAAGATCCATTGAATGGAGGGATGCTTGTTGAATCGCGGCCGGCAGGAAAAAAATTCCAATCTCTCGAACTTCTGAGCGGCGGTGAGAAAGTTTTAACAGCACTTGCATTCCTCTTTGCCCTTCAGAGATTTAAACCAGCACCGCTGTACATTCTTGATGAAGTAGATGCAGCTCTAGATCAACACAATTCACTAAGATTTGTTGAGCTTTTGCGCGAAAATATTGGAAATGGGCAAATGCTAATTATTTCCCATAATCCTGCAGTTATCAAAAAAGTTGATAGGTTATTTGGAATATCAATGACAGCGGAAGGAGCCTCAAGATTAATTGGATTGGATTTGACTGAGTATCAAGCTGCTCCAATTCCAAGGGCTGAATAAAATGGAAGAAGATAAAATTGAAGAAGAATTTGTTGCTGAGAAGCCAACGTTCAATATAGAACAGATTTTGCAGAGTGAGCGCGCTTGGGAATATATTTTGCTTGATATTGTAAAATCTGAAGAGCTTGACCCTTGGGATATTGACATTACAAAATTAACACAAATTTATCTTGATAGGATTCAAAAAATGAAGGAACTAGATTTAAGAATTCCTGCCAGAATTATTTTAGCAGCAGCAATTCTTTTGCGGTTAAAATCTGAAACTCTTTCACTAACCAAATCAGAAGAGGGTATGTTTGAGGAATTATTTGGGCAAGAAGAGGAAATTCCAGCAGAAGAGCCAGAGCCTGTTCCTCTTTTAGATTTAAGATTGACACGAAAGCCATTGCGCAAAATTACGCTTGCAGATTTGATCGAAACGCTTGAAAAAGCAATGGAAAAATCACATCGTGAAAGAGCTCTGCCATACCAAGTTGCACTAAATTTGCCAGAGGTTGATATTTCTGAAATGATTGAAACTTTATACAGAAAAATTTATAACATGCGCGAGGAAAAAATTCCTTTCAGGGCATTGTTGCCACAAAATACCACAAGCCATGCTGTTGATACTTTTCTCCCTCTACTGCATTTGGCAAATGAACAAAGGATTGATTTAGAACAGGAAGGAATTTTTTCAGAGCTTTTTATTTTAAAGCAGAAGATAAAGGCTAACGCTTCATAGCTTCGCTTTGTAGATTTCTTGGCACCCTGATACGGTATTTGTCAATAATGTACGCACATCTTCCTAGGGGGCTACCAAAGATGAATTTTTCCTTTTCTTCTTCTGGAAACTTTATTTGTTGTATTTTTCTTTTAGAATCTTTGTTATAAGCGGCACATACGCTCCTTAATTCTCTTGGTGCTCTAAAAACATTGATAATTATTGGAATTCTATAGTGTGTATCCATTTTCTGCCGGAACGTTTCTATTATATCCCTATCAAAATTGTACATCTCATCTCTAAAAACTTCAAATAGCCCATTTAATTTGTCAAAATGTGGTTTGTCCGTTACTATAAATGTCTTAGAAGGTCTCCCATGAAACAAACTTTGAACAGCCTCCTTAGGAGTTCTTGGTCCGAATGCAACAACTAACCTCTTTTTAATTTCTTGTATGAACCCTATCTTTGCTAGTTCATCAACAGCTCTTGATGCATCTCCATCCATTCTTTCTGCAATATCTTTCACCTGTGCAGCCGCTTCTAATGGTTTTGTGGTAAATCTGTAGACTACAAGCCCCTCGCTTGAGGCGTACATCCCACGAAGACTTGCTTTTAAAAATCTGCTCATCCATTTATTTCTCATCTCACCAACATTTGGCGCACTTTCATAAAGCCTTTCATATACATGAGCAAAAACTCCTTCGGGATTTGAAAGCATTCTTTTGAAATCTTTCGAACTCTTCTTTGTGCATTCTTCAAAAACAAACTTTAGTAGTAGTTTTGCGGCTGCAATTGCACAGTAAATATTTTTCTTACTTGGGTTTTCGGGATAGATGTTCTTTTCAAATACATTACAAATATCTGCAATTGTTCCACCTCTAAAGTGACTGGGCTCTACTCCACCTTTTAGCAATATACAAATCTCTTCTATTTTTTTCTTTGGTATTCTCGCATTTCCATAGTAGTGATTTATTTCAAAAAATGGTAAAAAACCATAGACACCTATGTCTCTGGCGCCATTGTAGTTTAATTCATTCCCAAAAACAAAGCCGAAATCTTTAAGGGCATCTGCATCCTTAAGATAATCGTACATTTTTTTGCGCTCATCTTTTGATTCATCCTTTTCGTCTTCATGGATATGATAGAGGTATTCTATTTTTCCTGTCCACAAAGGGATGACTACAAAATTAGTCTTTAACCATTTAGCGAATTTTTTAAGAGGTGTTTTTGTTATAGAATAAATTTGATAAATAAGTTTAAGAAGTTCTATTATGGACATCTGTCCTGTCCTATCGCTTCTGAGACTTGGCATGAGAATATCTGTAACTTATTTAATTAAAATATCTTCCTATACTCCTATGTCCGCAATTTGAACTCGCCCAAGTTGAAATTTTCCAATTAAACCTTTTTTAAACCTTCCTAAACAAATCACTAAATCCGTATTTACAACTACATTTTTTTCTTCTCCAGAATCTGGATTTAATCCAGACGGAACATCAATTGCAACTTTTATTTCAAATTCATTTAATTTTCTAATTGCAGATGCAAATGGCTCTCCAATCTCTCCTCTAACACCTGTCCCAAAAATTCCATCAACTACAATTTCACCACTTGTGCTTTCTAAATCTTTTATTTCAATTCCATCATTTTGTGCGCGCTTGAGATTCATTTTTGCTTCCCAAGTCTGCGGCTGTACAAGCAAGACAATTGAAACTTTTGCTCCCAAACTTTTGAAATAGCGCGCAGCAACTAATGCATCGCCGCCATTATTTCCAGGGCCTGCAAAACAAACAACGTTTCTTCTTATTACAGGAAAGAATTCATTTGTTATTCGTGCGATTTCTTTCCCTGCGTTTTCCATTAATTTTTCAATAGACAATCCTTTTTCAATTGCTTTTTTCTCTAATTCGTGCATTTCATCTCTTGTAACAAAACTTTCTAACTCCCTATGCTCTAGTTTTAATCGTTCAACAGTACCACTTTTTAAACCGAATTTTTGCTCAAACGCATGCAAAGTTTCCTGAAAAGAAAGAATTTTTTGGCCAGCAACTAAATTATCTCCGTATGAAACAATTTTTTCCTCGACTGTTACTGGAAGCAAATCCTGCACAGGCTCAATTTTTAATGCAAGCGTTTCCTCTTTTGTTATTCCAGCGCCAACATGATACTTTGCAATTTTTCTAATTTCCTCTGGCACTGAATAATTTTGCAAAATTTCATATCCAGTTATTCCCTGCCTTACTGAATGATCGCGCGCTCGGCCGATATCGTGCAGAAGCGCTCCATATTTTACAAAATCTAAATTAACTTTTACTCCTTTTTGAGTCAATCTATTTGCTAACTCAAGCGCGGCCTTTTCAACAGTTCTACAGTGCTCTCTAATGTTTTCAGCTAAGCCTTCTTTTTGCCAAATTTTCTGAACTAATTCTTCATTCATTTTGAAAAATAGCCCCGAGCAGATTCGAACTGCTGTCTCAGGCTTTCTCTCTCAATCTTTTTGAGACCAGAGGCCCGTATCCTTGGCCGCTAGACGACGGGGCTAATATTATATTTAGCGGGACTTATTTTATAATCATGCAGCTTAAAGACATTTTCTCATTATACCGATTTGGAAGAGGGAAGAAACTTTCTAATTTGAGAGTTACAATTATCCACCGCGGCGCGCCGCAGGATAAAAAAACAATTAATTTTGCGAGAACTGAAGTAAAAATTTTCCGCAGCCATTTTGAATATTTTGATAGGGCGGAAAATGATTTTATTTATATCCCCTTTCATAGAATTCTTGAAATTAGAGCAAAAGCAAAAATTATTTACAGAAAGCGTATGCCTATGCAGCGCGGTCAATGACAACTTCTGCAATTTCTCCACTGTATTCAATAATTCTTAATCCACTATCAAGAGCTAGAGCAATATTCAAAGCTGCCTCTCCCTTCAATCTAAGCGCGCTCTGAGCCATTTCTTTCAGTTCTTCTCTTATCGACTCAGAGTTCTCAATGACAGAGTTCGCCATCACTGGATCGTTTTTAAAGAAGGCGCGCATTGATGTGTCAAATAGCTCATTAATTCTCAAATTAACTTTTTTAATGTTCTCAACAAGATTTTTTGGGAGCTTTCTCTGATCAACTCTGCTTAAATATTTAGCGATCCCCTTTGCATGATCTGCTACTCCTTCAAGTTTTTTAGTTGTCGATTGATAAAATAGGCATTCCTTTGCGGAAATATCAATATCAGAAGACGCTCCCGGAGTTGTTGCAAGATTTAGATAGCGCATTGATAAATAATGCAATCGATTTATTGTCGAATCTCTCTCAATAACAGTTTTTGCAAGAATTTTATCGCGCTGGAACAAAACATCAACAGCGTCCTTGTGCATATCCTTTGCAAGCAAATACATTCTGCGAATTATTTTATCAATGGGAAGTTCCCCTGGTTTTACAAGGCATTCAATCGAAATACGTTTCATCCCTTCCTCAACAACCTCCAAACCAATAAGTGAACTTGATACCCTTGAAATTTCCTCTCGTAGTTTTGGAGAAAGAATTTCCTTGCCTTCAATATCAATGCGCTCGAACCCTGTAAGATATTTGCTGACAAGTATTCTTTGCAAATAATCAAAATCTATTTTATTGTCAAGCTGTAGGGTTACCGTTCGCATCTGTGGTGCAGAGTTTTCAGAGCGCAGCAAAAGCCCGCCATTTGAAAAATCATCTATGTAAACATTGTTCCCTGGTTTTAATTTTGTAGAATCAATCCATTTTTTCGGCAGCGAAACAACACAGCTGCTCTTTCCCATCTTAATTAGCTTTCGGACTTCCATTTTCTCGAGCCTCGCGAGAGAAAATAAGCGAGCTTAATTTACTTCTTCCACTTCGCGCATTTTCCCACTAAATATATACACAAATTCAGAAGTATATATTCCTTGTCTTTTTATAGGTCAGATGTTGTTAAGTATGGAACGTTTAGTTTTTCTAGGACAGAAAGTACTTTATTTCTGGCGTCGCTTTTTATTCCTTTCCAATCGATAACAGCTTTTTTTGCAAAATTTTTTTCAACTGCCTGCCTTACTGTATTTTCATTCAAAAATTCAGAGGCATATCTAGCTGCGACATGCCCAATGGCGGCTTTTTCATTTTCAATTTGGATTCTATTAAAGGAAGCGCAGTAATGTGTCCCTCCAAAAGCTGCATATTTTTCAAATTTTGCGGAAGGCGCTTTTTCGTAAATCTCTTTGATTGCGCGCGCAACTATCTCCCCGAGGTCTTTTCTTGACCATTCTTTTTCTGTGCTTCCAATTTCAATAAAAATTAATGGCTTTTCCCAGTTTGTTGGGCCGTGATGAGTGGCTTCCATTGTAATATCAAATCCCTCCGGAGCATTTTGTGAAAAATATTGCAGGCCGATTTTTAATGCAGCTGGCCACGTATATGAAAGAGCATTTGGCGCTCCGCCCAGATCTGCGCTTCCAAAATTACCTGTTGAATGAACAGTTAAAGCAGGTTTTTTTGTTTCGCTTCTGTGTGTTGAAGCGACTATTAAATAATCGGTATCATTTACTTCTTGGAACATTTTTTCCAATTCTTTTTGAGTTGTGAACAAAAGAGATTTTGGGGATTGAACTAATAAATTACCTAATCCAATTTCGCGCAGATTGTTTGCAATGTTTGTTGCCGCTGGATCATCTCTCCAATAAAGGACTTTTACAGAACTCATTTTATACAAGCCTTTTTACAACTCCATTCTCCAAAATTAAAGGAAGTGTATAAGGTGATAAGCCATCTAAAATTTCTATATCATCCAAAGTTTTCAGCCCCATTTTTTCAGCCGTTTTTTCTAGTCCAAGCTCAACCTCATGATCAAGTTTTAAAATATAGCAGTGCATTTTCTCCACACCCTGCCGCAGCGCGCCTAATGCTCTGTGGTGGCCATCAACCAAAACATATCGCTGGCCGTTTTGGACAACAAGCAGCGGCTCTGCAAGCCCAAGCGTTATTTCATATTCTCTCGCAGAGAGTTCATCTTTGTAGATTTTCCCTTGGGTAGGGATGAGATTTCTCAGCAGCAGATTGTCCTCTAAAAAAGTAACTTTAACATTGTGCAAGCTCTCAAGAGTTTTCTTCAGAGTCTCAACTTTCAAAGGAGTAACTCTTTCAATATGGGCCCGGATAACATCTGAGTTAGTAACTAATCCCAACAAATTTCCTTTATCATCAACAACAGGGAATCGTGAGTGTCCAGATCTGAACATTAAACGGGCAATTGCTTCCATATCCATTTCAGGCGGAATTGCAACAACACGGCGTTCCATAACTTCTTCAACTTTTTTATCAAGCGGTTGCAATATTATATCCTCATATGCAATAATACCAAAAACCTTTCCACCCTCAATAACAGGAAACCCGTCGTGAGCAGTTTCTTTCATTATTTTTATCACTTGCTCAACAGTCATAGCCTTAGTTACAGTTGTTGGATGCGAATTCATAAATTCATGCGCCTTCATAATACAAATAAATGTAACACACTTATTATAAGGTTTATTAAAATGGCCATTAAGTATTATTCAGCCCCTGACATAAAGCGAAAAATTTCCGAGCTTATTCAGAATAACGGCTTTCATAATGTGAGTGCTGAAAGAATTTACTGTTTCAGAAGCAAGGGTTCAAGTTCAAGAAGAATTTTGGCGCGCATTTGGAGCTTTCCAAAAATATGGCAGCAGGCTTTGTACATGGAGCCGCGGTATGTGATTGAGGTTTTGTCTGAAAGATTTGATAAACTAAGTCCTGAAAAACAGGAGGAAGTTTTGATTCACGAACTAAAACATATTCCAAAAAAATTTTCAGGCGGATTGCGAAAACACGATCATAAAAATCCGAGGTCGATAAGATTATAGCCTTAACTTATCACGAATACTAACGATGACATTAAATTATTCAGATAAAAATGTTGTAATTGATGATTTTGTCGGAGGGAAAAAAGGAACTCAATTGATAAAAGAGCTGAGAGCTGTTGGTGCATTAATGTACGTCGATTCAGTTCAACTAACACTTGATGAAATTAGAAGAAGCATTATAGAACAAATAGTCAATAAGCAATATGGTTTAATGATTTTTATTGAAAGCGGCGGACTGCTAATCCTAGGAACCACAGAGATAGTGTCCCATGCTAGGAGAACGGCTGTGCTTCCAGCCAGCAGCCATGTCATAGACTCTTATAAGGAGATAGAAACCTTTCTAAGCTTAGCAAAGCAGATTATTAAATCAAGCAAAAGAATTGCGATAGTTGAAGGTGATGTAGGTGAGGCTAGTCACTCTTATAATAGATTGAAGGATTTGAAGAACAGAATTATTGGCCTTAATAGGAAAGCATCTGTAGAAATTATTGTTGGAGTTGTTGCGCGAAAATTTGCGAATAGAAGACTTTTTAATGTTATAGGAGTTATTGTGAAAAATATAGATAAATTATCTGATATTGTTCATGAAATTCGTGATGTCAACTATCGCTCTGCTCCTATGCGAAAGCTTCGGGCTCTCTGGAAGCACAGAAAAAGAAGAAAACCTACTTCATTTCTTCAATCTGTTTCAGGGCGTCCTTAACAAATTCCTCGATCTTTACTCCGTACTGAACTTTTCCCTCTTTGTGCGAGCGCACAGCAATTGTTTTCTTTTCCTCTTCTTTTTCCCCGCAAACTAAAATGTAATTTATTTTTTGTAACTCTGCATTTCTTACCTTGTAATCAATTGTGTTCGGCTCAAAATCAGAAATAACTTTCAATCCAGCTTCTTCCAATTTTTTTCTAACTCCTTCTGCGTACTTTACATTTTTATCACTCATAGATAAAACAGTAACTTGGGCAGGAGCAAGCCATAAAGGAAATGCTCCTTTGTAATGCTCAACTAAAATTCCAATAAAACGCTCAATGCTTCCATAAATAACTCTGTGAATAATAACGGGCATTTTTTGCTTTCCATCTCTATCCACATAGCTTAGATCAAATCTCTGCGGCTGCTGGAAGTCAACTTGGACAGTTGCGCACTGCCAGTTTCTTCCAAGAGAATCTTTTATGTGAAAATCAATTTTCGGGCCGTAAAATGCGCCCTCGCCTTTATTTACTTTATACTTTAGTTTTAAGTTTTTCAAAGCATCTTCCAACCCTTTCTCAGCCTTTTTCCACTGCTCATCTGTTCCCATTGATTTTTCAGGCCGAGTGGAAAGTTCAACATAATATTCAAACCCAAATTTTTTGTAGAAATAGTCCGTTAGCTTTACAACCCTTTCAATTTCTCCCTCAACTTGCTCCTCTGTTGCAAAAATGTGAGCATCATCTTGCGTAAAGCTTCTCAATCTGAACAATCCTGCAAGAACTCCACTCAATTCATTTCTGTTTACTAATCCAAGTTCCGCTAATCTCAAAGGCAATTCCCTATAACTTCTGTACGAAGACTTATAAACTAAAATCGCGCCAGGGCAGTTCATCGGCTTTAATGCAAATTCCCTGTCCTCATCTTTTGTGAAAAACATTAAATCTTTGTAATGCTCCCAATGACCAGAGACTTGCCATAAACTTTTATCAAGGATGATTGGAGTGTTAATTTCCTGGTAATCTGCTTTTTTATGCTCTGCGCGCCAAAATTCGATTAACTTATTTCTAATTATCATTCCCTTATTATGGAAAAAAACAGTTCCAGGCCCAACTTCCTGAAAACTAAATAGTCCTAATTTCGGCCCCAAAATTCTGTGGTCGTTTTCAGATAATTTTTCTTTATCAATTCGCGCTGTTTGTTTTGCAAGTTTCTTTGTAATTGGGTTTTCCTCTTTTCCTGCTGTGATTACTCTACTAAGTTCGCTCAGCGGATGGCCCTTACATTTCATCTCAAACATTTTATAATATCCAAAAGGAGCGTGTTCAACTTCGATATCTTCTTTTTTTAATTGTTCCTCAAGCATGTCCATAATTTTCAGAGCTGTTTGCGGGCTCGAGGGCTCAGTTCCATACAAAAGGTGCACATACGGATAGAGAAAAACCTTTTTGCAATTAATTTGCTTTAGAACATCTTTTAAATCTGCGATAGTTTTTTCAACAATTTCCTTTTCATTGCCTTCATCCGATTTTTCACTTGCAAAACGAACAAACAAACATTCCTCCATCGCACCTTTTTTTTCTTTTTCAGAAATTTTCTGCGCTAATTTTGTCTCTCGAGTTACCTCATATCGAATGTAATCAACATGCTGGAGCAGAGTTTTCATATTAGCTTTCAATAACGTGCTTTAATTTATATTTCTTTGTGATTGTCACAGAATACTTTATAAATAACCAACAAAAATGTCATAACTATGAAACTGCTGATATCACTTCTGTTGCTTTCTGCGATTCTTATAAGC
>Ga0209541_10015495_pt1 | contig 11372 bp, 10 predicted proteins | sample RifCSPlowO2_01_FD_184027 | JGI IMG/M metagenome (GOLD analysis project Ga0209541, IMG submission 184027) | Groundwater microbial communities from Rifle, Colorado - Rifle CSP2_plank lowO2_0.1 (SPAdes) (version 2) | ecosystem: Environmental > Aquatic > Deep subsurface > Groundwater | place...
TTCTTCTTTTCCAAAGACTACCTTACTGCCCATTTTTTCCAGTATTTTCAAAAAGGCCATATCTGCCTGCTTTGAATTAGGGTTTATATTTTTTACCGAAACTTTTGATTTAGTAAGAACTGCTATGGCAAAAAAATATGTTGCAGAGGATATATCCCCTTCTACTGTATATTTTTGAGTTTTGTATTTTTGTCCATCACTTATCAAATATTTTCTATAGTTTAAATTATTTACCCTGATCCCAAACTTTTCCATGATAACTATAGTCATATCAATAAAGGGCTTCGAACTTTGATTGCCTATAATTTCAATATTAACTTCTCCCACCAAAGGAGCTATCATAAGTAGAGCAGAGATAAATTGACTGCTAATATCACCTTTTATTTTAACTGTCCCGCTCCTAAGTTTTGAGGATAACACTCTAACAGGTGGATAACCTTTTTTTTCTAAATATTCTATTTTTGCTCCTAATTGTTTAAGGGCATCTACTAACTCACCAATTGGGCGTTTATTTAAACTCGCTTCGCCTGATAAAGTTTTGATTCCAGGAAGTACTGTTGATAAAGCCAGTAAAAACCTAATCGTAGTCCCGGAAAGATTAGCATCTAAGTTAACATTTCTTCCTTTAATGGCACCTAGACTATTTAAAACTTCAATAAGGGTTTTATTGATTGAAAATTTTACCCCTAAAGCTTTCAAACAATTAATCATTGCCTTAGTATCATCACTTATTAAAGGATGTAAAATTTTTGTCCCTTTTCCGGCGATAGTAGCCAGTATTAAAGCTCTATTGGTATAGCTTTTGGAACCAGGAATAGACACTGCTGCATTAATTTTTTTATGTAACGGAATAATTTCTATAGTTTCCATCTTAATCTCCTTTTAAGGCTTGTAAGATTATGGATTCTGAGGGTGTCTGATTATAAATAGCCTGTCCAATACTTTTGAGCAGCGTAAAATTAATTTTTCCGCTAACATTTTTTTTATCTGATTTAATTTTATCTAAGATCTTATTAGTCTTATACCTGGAAGGTGAGATTGGAAGATTGGCATTTATCAATACCTGCTTAATCAGTTCTAAGTCCGGGGTAGAAATTAACCCCAATATTTGGGAAATTCTTGCTTCAACAAACATCCCGATACTAACCGCTTCACCATGCAAAAGTGGAGAGGGAGTTTCTAAACTTAAAGACTCAATGGCATGTCCAATGGTGTGGCCAAAATTAAGTAGCTTGCGGGAATTATTCTCTTTTTCATCGCCGGAAACAATACTAGCCTTGATCTCACATGATTTTCTAATAATTTCAATTAGTTCTTCTTGTGAATAATCTTGTGGTTTCTTACTGGTTACATCCTGAAAATAGTTTTTATCAACAATTGCCCCATGTTTAATAATCTCAGCAAATCCTGAGATAAATTCCCTTTTCGGCAAAGAGGCAAGTGTATCAACATCAATAATCACAGCAATTGGTTGTTGGAAAGAGCCTATTAAATTTTTAATTTGTAAAAAATTAATACCTAACTTTCCTCCAACACTGGCATCAACTTGTGATAGTAGAGTGGTGGGAATTTGTAAAAAATCTATCCCTCTCATGTGCGTTGCGGCTGCAAATCCTCCTAAGTCTCCAATCATCCCTCCGCCAATATTAATTACTAATGATTTCCTATCACAACCAAAATTTACAAGAGCCTGCCAAATTTTTTGAACATTTTCAATATTTTTTTGATTATCACCGCCGGGCAAAGAGACTTTGAAACTTTTAATGAGTAAGGCAAGTTGAAGTTGTTCTAGTAATACTTTTGGGATATTTGTATCAGCAACAATCAAAGCATTACTATAGTTAGCACAATCAATTAGGGAAGCCAGGTTCTTTATTATTTTTGTGCCGATGAAAATTGTGTAATTTTTTTGTTTTTCATTAATTTTTAAATTAATTTTTTGCATATGTTTTTAACAAAGTATCAAACTGCTCCCAATTAAGTTGTTGTTTAGCATCTATTAAGGCAACAGCAGGATTAGGGTGAACTTCGACAATTACTCCGTCAAAGGAATGCTTGGAGGCCTCTTTTATAATATGTAATACATTATCAACAGAACCTCCCGTATGAGAAGGGTCAAATATCATCGGTAGTGCGGTTTTCTCTTTAACTATTTTGGACATTTCATAATTTGGGATATTACGGAAACCCCTTGGATTGTCATGGCCATTCACAACAAATCCTCTATGACAAAGAATCAAATTATCACGACTTATACCGCCTGCTAGAACATGATCAACAATTCCTTCCCAGTGGGACTGGTCAGGCCATGGTTGGTTTTTTACCATCAGATATATCCTCTTATCCTTACTTGCCAAGCGGGCAATTTGTTGCTGAATTTGATGATTCTGATTCCTGGCCCCTATCCATAACATCAATTTCCCATTCTTTTTTAAAGCAGGTAGTACTACTTTGATAACTGCTCTAGCATGCTTAGGTGTAAGTACCTCGGTTGCGGGATTTAATCCCATTTTAACTGCCTCAAGTAAAAGAGGAATTCCTTTTTCTTGTAATCCATCAAAGCCTGGTTTAGTTCTAGGTTTCCAAAGACTAATTCTGACAAAGTCAACATTTCTTTTCTTGGCCTCTTTTAATGAAGCGATAATTTGTTCTTCTGACTCAGCAGCACAAGGACCAGCAATTATAATTGTATTTTTTGTTCTTTTTTTCATAAAAAAACCTCCCTATCCGGGAGGTGCAAATGTCTTGGTTATTTTACCATGACAATACCTCCCTTAAGGGGTAAAGCTAAAGTAAAAATAAAACCAATGTGTTCTTCTCATAACATCAATATTATATACAACTACTTTTTAAAAAGCAACTCTCAGGGTAATTTTATTAAATTATTCCAGTCACTGGAAAATCTTTCTACACCCAAATCAGTCAATCCATGAATAATATTAAATTCTTGCCATTTTTTATTCAAATCAAGCTCCTGGTATGGAATACTTTTTAGATTATTTGAATCATATACAAAATCATCCCCGGGTATTTGCAGTCCTTCCCCAGCCCATTGTTTTAATATTTGATACGGAGCTGTAATAATATCTGAACCCATTGATAAAGCAAATAAAAAATGATCCATGTTCCTAACGCTGGCTGTTAAAACTGATACATGATGATCGCCGCCCTGATACATTTTTAGAATATTCTTATTTAAATCCATGCCATTCTCTCCCAGATCATCTAACCTGCCGATAAAAGGGGAGACAAATACATCGGAAAATGGCCTGGTAGCCGCATATACAGCAGCTGCCTGTTCCTGCGTGAAACATAAAGTCATATTTACTCTTATGCCTAACTTGACTGACTCCGCAGCAGCTTTTAAGCCTTCTTTTATTGAAGGGTATTTAATATGGGCATTCGAAATCCAACCAAACATCTCCTTACCCATTTGCAGCATTTGTTGCCCCAATGTGTTTTTATCAGCAGGAACTTCTATTGAGACTGAACCCTCAGGAATTATTACAGATATTTCCTGCACCACTTTTTTGTAAAAATTTAGAATTTCCTCTCTGGTAAATTTTTCCCCTTTCTCAAGTCTTTGAATAGCCTGAGGGTTTTTGGAAATTAATGTAGGGTTAGTGGTTTGCCCGTCTAAAAATCCCAGTAACTTAATAATCTGTTTTGTTTCGTTGGGATCCCCACCATCCAAAAATATTCTTGTTTTTAAATTATTGGGCCTCATTAATATCCTTTACTTTTAGTTGTAATTTTTCATTTCCATTATAGCTATCTAACTCCACAGTATAAGCAATATCCGAAAGCCGTCTATTTACTAACATCTGTTCCAGTTCCCCCATTCCAAAAGCAATTGCATCTATTTGATCTGCCTTGAACTTAAGATGTTTACCATTACCCACAGTTCTTACATCTGAAATCTGCATTTTCTGAGTAACAAAAACTGGCCGCAAGTTACCAAAACCAAATGGCTCGAATTTTTGTAAGTCTGAAACTAATTTTTTAGTTAATTGCTTAGTTAAAACCTTCCCTTCTATCTTAAGGGTTTTTTCTACTGTTCTTAATTCCAAAACAAACTCTTCCAGTCTTTTTTTAAATGTTTCTATGTGTTTGTTCTCTATAGAAAATCCTGCAGCCCCTGGATGTCCTCCAACATCAATTAAAATATCTTTACAAATACTGATCGCCTCAACAATATTTATCCCGTCTATAGAACGGGCAGATCCCTTGGATACAGTTTCACCAATAGATATTGCAATTGTCGGACGGGAATATTCATCAGCAATCCTTCCGGCTATCAGTCCGATAATCCCGGAAGACCATTCACTGCTACTTAGGATGTGTATTTTTTTGTCACTATCAATCAACTTTCTGGCCTGCTCTAAAGCTATAGTTGTCATCTGTTGACGGGTGATATTAGTATCACATAACAATTTGGCTAATTTTTTTGCCTTGCTTAGATCTTTCGTACAAAGTAATCTTAACGCATCAATGGCATGTTCAAGTCTGCCAATTGCATTTAACCTGGGACCAATAATATATCCTATTTCAAAAGAACCAATCGTACCTATATTGACACCTGCTTCATAAATCAGTGAAATCAGTCCCAAATTTGTTGTTTTATTTAAAATCTTTAGTCCTTCAGAAACAAAGCTTCTGCCTAAATCAATCAGAGGTATCAGGTCACAAACAGTAGCAATTGCTACAAATTGTAAAAGCTCACTGCATAAATCTTTTTTGATGATATCTTTGATCAAACACCAAGCCACTGCTGCTCCACACATCCTGGTAGAATGAACAATTGCAAAGCCGTCAGGTAAAGTCTTCTGGGTCAGATGATGATCAGTAATAATTAAATCCAGTCCTATTTCGCGAGCATACTTTGCCTGTTCAAAAGCTACAATCCCGCAATCAACTGTAATCACTACTGAAGCACCGGAGTCTCTGGCAAATTCTAATCCTAATTTTGATAATCCATATCCCTCTTTTTCCCGATGAGGAATATATGGTAAAACTTTTGCTCCAAGGGAGGCAAGACCTTTATATAAAATAGCGCAGGCGCAAATTCCGTCCACATCATAATCTCCAAAAATTACAATTAGCTCATCTTTACTAATTGCTTGTAAAATTCTTTTACTTGCTTTCTCAATGCCGGATATTTTTAAATCTTTCTCAAAATCAGAAATTTTTGGATTAAAAAATTGTTCCTGTTGTTTTTTATTTTTGATACCACGGTTGATTAAAAGTTGCGTAGTTAAATCATCACTTTTTTTAGGCAATACTTTCCACTTCACGGTAAAATGAATTGTATCACAAGCTTCTTCGCTGTAGAATTACAGCATGACCTATAAATTACCAAATGAGGTGAGAAATATTCTAGATAAATTTAAGAGAAGTAATTTCCAAATTTATATTGTGGGAGGAGCTGTCCGTGATCTATTAATGAGTAAAACTGTAAGAGATTGGGACTTTACAACTGATGCTAAACCTGAAGATATTTTAAAACTTTTTCCTGATGCCTTTTATGATAATAAATTCGGCACAGTAGGAATCCTAAGCGAACACCTCGGAAGTGAAGTCTATGAAATTACTACCATGAGGAAAGAAGGTGTATACAAAGATAGCCGTCATCCTACTAAAATTTCCTGGACTGATAAAATAGAAGAAGATTTAGCCAGGCGTGACTTTACAATCAATGCCATAGCACTATCTGCTGATAATAAGATAGTTGATCCATTCCAGGGTCAAACAGATATCAAAAACAAAGTTGTAAAAGCTGTCGGTAATCCCAATACCCGTTTCCAGGAAGATGCGCTTCGTTTAATCAGGGCTGTCAGGATCGCCACAGATTTAAACTTTGAAATTGAAAAGAAAACAAAAAATGCGACCTCAAAAAATGTTGCCTTAATTAAAAATATTGCTAATGAAAGAACTAGGGATGAACTCTTTAAAATTTTATCCAGCGAGAATTGTTATTCAGGAATTGTCCTTTTAAGAGAGGTGGGACTACTACAAATTATTCTGCCGGAGTTAGAAAGATGCTTTGGTATTATACAAAAAGGCCCAAAACATGACAGAGTTTATGATATTGGCGAACACTCGCTACTGACTTTAAAACATACACCTTCTACTGATCCTTTGGTAAGATTTGCTGCTCTTTTACATGATATTGGTAAATCAGATACTCAAAAAACTGATTCTGATGGCAATGTAACTTTTTATAATCACGAGTTGGTTGGTGGAAATCTGGTTTTAAAAATTGCCAGCAGATTTAATTTATCAAAAAAACAAACAGATAAATTATACTGTTTAGTCCGTTTCCATATGTTTACAGTATCTGAAAATCAGACTGATTCTGCGATAAGACGCTTTATTAAAAACGTAGGACTTCAAAACATTGAGGATATGATGGCGCTCAGAATTGGAGACAGACTTGGCGGAGGTACTCCCACCGAGACTTCCTGGAGAATGGAAAAATTTAAGGAAAGAATTAAGCAGGTTTTACAAAAACCATTCTCTACTTTTGATTTAAAAATAAATGGTAACGATGTTATGAAAGAACTTAACCTAAAGCCTGGACCAAAGGTGGGTGAGATTTTAAACAAGCTCTTTTCGGAAGTCCTGGAAGATTCCACCAAAAATAACAAAGAATACCTCATGGATAGAATAAAATTTTTGAATTAATGACCTAATTCTTCTTCCCACCAAACCAGCAAAGCTGTAGCATTAAAAATGGAGGAATATGTTCCGGAAATTATTCCAATCAAAAGCGCCACTACAAACCATCTAATAGTTTCTCCTCCGAATAGAAGCAGCGCCAGTAACACAAATATAACTGTCAAAGATGTATTTAATGATCTTCCCAAAGTTTGTACTACAGATAAATTGGCAACAGTAATAAATTTTCTACCCATATTTTTTAATAAATTCTCCCTAATCCTATCAAAAACAACGATAGTATCGTGAACGGAAAAACCAATCACGGTTAAAAGAGCTGTTACAAATAAAATATCTACCTCAACTGAGAAAAACTTTCCTAAAATAGCAAACGCTCCCGCCACTACTAAAACATCATGGATTAAAGCAACAATGGCAGCGATGCCAAATCTCCAAGAAGCGGTAGGTTTGGGAATTTTTCTAAAAGAAAAAACAATATATAAGACTATACCCAGTGAGGACATAAGTAAAGCAATCAGGGCTTTTTTACTTAATTCTGCTCCTATTACCGGACCGACGTTTTCTACTCTTCTTTCTTCTACCTCACCATATTTTTTGGATAACTCTGATTTTAAATTATCTATTTTACTTTGCTCAAGAGGCTTGGTTCTAATAATATATGAATTATTGGCAGAAGATGATATCTGTCCTACTTCTATCCCTTCCAAGTTAATCTCTTTTTTTAAACTATTTATATCAATGGAGTTAGCAAACTTATATTCAATTAAGGCTCCTCCTGTAAAATCTATTCCTAACTTCAAACCTGAAGTCATCAAATAATATAGTCCTGGCAATATAATTACCAAGGAAAAAATAAAATACCAGATTTTAAATTTCATTAAATTCATCGCAGTCTTCCTGCTTCCTTCAAATCCTTCTCCAGTTCTTTCTTTAAAGTCTCGGCCGCATTTTTTATTTTATCTTCAATGCCCACAACTTTTTCATTTAAAAACTTCCAAAATTTATCATGATTATCCTCAGTTAAATGAGTCATAAACATCCTCTTATCTTGGTCAGATAACTGAGAGAGAATTGCATCCAAAATTGTGTGATGCAAACTGGAATCAATAAGATGAGCCAGGTGTAATTTTTCCTCCTTTGATAAAACCATTTTATCCAATCTGATGATAATCGATTCTATCTCAACTAAATGTGTGTAAAATTGCTTCATGCTTGATTTTTAACTTTAACAGGCCCTAAGGGAATTTCATCACTTGGGTCATCAATAAAAAAATATAATACCGGACCTTTTCTAGGACCGTCTGCCAGTCCTAACATATCCATTACCTCAGGTGACCCACCTAAATGTTTTCCTGTAAACTCGCCTGGACCTGCATCTCCGATCACTGCCACAACAGCCTGACCTGTTTTGGGATTTACTACTAACATTTTTCTAAATTTAAAAAAATCCCTAAGGCGGTTCACATCCTCAGCATATCCTGGTACTAAAAATGTTTGTATTGCCAAATAATACTTTTCTCTGAGTTTGTCTTTCTCAGTTAACTCTTGTTTGGAGGGAGCAAAATATCCCCAGGCACCCAATCCCGGAGCCATTCCTGCCTCTCCATATTTTGCCCAGTCAACCGCATTATCAGTTTGAGTATAAATATTATCTCCCGGATATCTATATAAATGTTGCTCTCCCCCAATTAAACCATAATTTCTGTTAAGTCTTATGTTACTAATCTTTGCTGTTACTTTAAAACCAAAGTTTTTATTCAAAATATCCAAAATATCTTTTTCCTCTAATGGATCAAGTGATTTTACATCTTTGGGCATTTTGTCTTGAAGTTGCTCCGCCAACAGTACATTCTGATCATAACCTTTTAAAATATCGTCCCTTGAGACAGTAAAATTAGGAGCAGGTAATTGCTGATTAGGATGAGACAATAACATTAAACCTCCTAGAGAACCTAAAGCCAGCTGTCTTAATGAATCTCCGTGACTGGCCCAAAAACTATCTTTGGCTGCTCTTTGACGAGCAGTCCATTTTTTTCTCAAATGTTCAAAATGTGGTTTTTTTGATGTAAATTTCATCTAATCAATAATTTCAAAAATGTTTTGGTCACAACTATGGCCGTGAACATTGAAATTAAAACACCAATAGCAAGTGTTATAGCAAATCCACGTACTAAAGACTGACCCATACTATATAAAATTGCAGCTGTAATAAGTGATGAAACATTAGAGGCCCATATTGATGACCAGGCTCTTTTAAATCCTAAATCTAGCGCTTGAGATTTACTTTTTCCCCAACGTGTTTCTTCTTTCATCCTTTCAAAAATTAATATATTAGCATCTACTGCCATACCAATTGACAAAATAAATCCGGCAATCCCAGCCAAAGTTAAAGTTATGGGTGGTAAAATAAAAAGCCCTGTTTTAAATATCATTAAAACTAACAGTGTGTAGATGATTAAAGCAGCGTCTGCTACCAGTCCCAAAAGGCCATAATATATTCCCATATATAAAGCTATTACTCCCACCCCTATAAAACCAGCTACCAGACTTTTGTTTACTGACTCCTGACCAAGTGTGGGCCCAATAGATCTTTGTTCCAAAATTTTAATAGGTACAGGCAAAGCACCTGCGTTTAGTTGAATTGCTAAATCTTTTGCCTGCTGAGTAGTAAATTGCCCTGTTATAACAGCATTTCCCCCGAAAATTTCCTGCTGCACAACAGGAGGAGGCCAACTAATTGGTACTCCATCCAAAAACATGCCCAAAGGTTTATTAATATTTCTTTTAGTAATATCTGCAAATTTTTTGGCTCCATCAGGGGTAAACTCAATTGCCACTTGCGGGCCTGACTTTACTCCTCTGCCACTATCAAAGGTAACTTGAGATCCTTTCAGATCTGCGCCTGTTAGTCCGGTTGGCTGAAAACTACCCAGCAAAGCCAAGGCTGACTCTGTAGCTTGCGCAGAAGGAGTACCAGTCATCTCCCGGAAATCTAACTGAGCAGTTCTGCCAACGAGCCTCGCAGCAGCTGATGCATCCTTAAGCCCTGGTAATTCAACTAAAATTCTTCTTTGATTTCCTACCTTAGAAGATTGCACCAGCGCCTCAGATACTCCATATAAGTTGACCCTTTTTTCCAATACATTTTTGGCCGATTCTAATGCGCTGTCTCTGTTTTGCGGATCAATTTTATCCATTTGAGTTTCTAAAATCAGTTGTGTTCCTCCTTGCAGGTCAAGTCCTAACTTCAGGGGAAAGTTTAATTTAACGGATTTACCCAAAAATTTTACTTCGGGAAATTTATTAATGTCAACAAAGAAAGAAAGGATTACTAAAATTATAATAAACCAGAGGGAGAAACGTGACCTCATTTACTAAACAATCATCCCTTCTAACAACTCATCTTCATCACCTATCAGCATTACTTTTGGCTGCAATAAAACTCTTAAAATAAATGGATCGCGCCTTTTGACCCTAAATGTAAATTCTGCTTCATCCATAAATGAATAATTTATTTCTTGTTCTCTTTTGGCTTGCTCATCAGCAATAATTGATTGTAACTGGGGCAAAACTATGTTTCCCACAACCAGCAGGTTAACATCCTCTGTATTTGCTGCTACACCTTTCAAAAACTTAGTTGATATGAAAGCAAATTTGATTCTACCGAGTTTGTTTCTGTTTTTAACTAAATTCCCTCCTAATCCTGAAGTTTTTGCAACCAAAGATAATAATTCTCTATAAAAAATATAATCTTTTCTGAACCGGTACAATCTTCTGTTGGCGCGCCATTCAGAAGTAGCCATACCAAACTTTTCCATTCTGGCAAGTTCACGTCTGACAGCATTAATCTCCTCAGAAACTCTTCTCACTATCTCACGGACATGGAAAAGCGACTCTTGCGGGGAAGTTAAAAAAAGTTGTAATATTTTTACCCGGACTCTTGATACAAAAAGTTCTTCTAACATTGCCACCTCCTTTCAGGCAGGCAATTCATCTTCAATAAGTTACTTCGGATCCCTCCGGGACAGTCTGGATCCAAATTTGGCCTTTGTTAAATTGAATTTCCTTGCCCGTAGAATCTGTGTATTTAGTTCTTGAGGTTCTGGATTGTTTAGTCCATTTACCCTCTACAACATTTCCATCTTGGAAGAATAAAGCTTTTCCTGTCCCCGTTGTTCCATATAAAAGATGAACATTGCCTGGATAGCCATCATTAGCATGTGATTCTTTCTGAAATTGAACTACAACTACTTTAGAAACTAGTTGAGTATTATTATTTAGATCCATATGGCTATCTCCACCATTCTTTCTTTTATAGGCATTTGCGGTAGAGTCATATTCCCAGTCAACTTGATAACCTGATTGGCTTTCCCAGAAATTAACTTCAATTTTACTTACTTGTCCGCCTGCTTTGTCATCTTTTGACTTCCAGGGAGTAAAGCTTTTATCCCAGCTTAACTGTCCAGATGCTGTTGCTGTCCAGCCTCTTTTTGCCCCAATTTCCCAAAGTTTTTGAGTTGTAGAATACATAGTGTGTTCTGTGGCAACAGGGTGACCCAATCTTTGATAATCCCTCCAAAATACAGGAAAGCCAATACTAAACTGGTTTAAATCTTTAACTTTGTATTTTATAATTTGACCTAAAGCATCTGCAGGTCCTGGAGTATTTGCTCCTCCAACATGTGCATACAAAG
>Ga0209541_10015496_pt1 | contig 11372 bp, 10 predicted proteins | sample RifCSPlowO2_01_FD_184027 | JGI IMG/M metagenome (GOLD analysis project Ga0209541, IMG submission 184027) | Groundwater microbial communities from Rifle, Colorado - Rifle CSP2_plank lowO2_0.1 (SPAdes) (version 2) | ecosystem: Environmental > Aquatic > Deep subsurface > Groundwater | place...
TCAGCCACGCGGCGTCGCTCCCTCAGACTTTCGTCCATTGGGGAATATTCTTGACTGCAGCCTCCCGTAGGAGTCTGGGCAGTGTCTCAGTCCCAGTGAGGCGGGTCGCGCTCTCACGCCCGCTACCCGTCATTGCCTTGGTAAGCTTTTACCTTACCAACAAGCTGATAGGCCATAGGCCCCTTCCCGACCGGTTTGCACCTTTCCTCTCTTAAAACTAATTAAGAGAACGTATGGGGAATTAGCCCCGCTTTCGCGGGGTTATGCCCCTGTCCGGAGTAGGTTACCAATGTGTTACTCACCCGTTTGCCGTGGGTCTAAACCCACTCGACTTGCATGCCTTAGACACGCCGCCAGCGTTCATCCTGAGCTAGGATCAAACTCTCAAAAATGATGAGTGAAACGAATCATTTTTGAGCCCAGCCGAATGGCTGGGCAGCAATGACCCGTTCACTCTATTTGCAACTTTTATTTTAGAAAATAGGCAGTTGCCGCCCTAAATTCACCCCGCACCTTAACCAAAAGGTTAAAGTGCACCACCAAAAGTATATAATACTTAAGGTGCGGGGTTCATTGATTGAATTAACGCTTGATGTGGTTTTGTCACTTTTTGATTGTTAAAGTTCTTTCTCTTTAAACAACCTAAAAAGTTCGGGACTCAATGTTTCTCAAGTCCCGCCCGCCTAAGTTTTTGCGAATTAGTCCGCCAAAATTTCATAGAAATTTAGGTGGAGCAAAAATTTTGGCGGGTCACTTTTTGATTGTCAAAGTTCTTTTTTTCCTACCAGGTTGATCTAAATTTGCTGGAAGAAAAAACAGAGGGATCCAAAGTCCTTTTTTAGACACCACTGTTTTTTCTCCTCCCAATTTTAGCTAAAATCAGGATAAATTCAGGTTTTAGAGAGTAGTGTTGCTGAAATTTTTAAAGTTATTAATTAGGCCTATTAAACATTAATATAATACACCCTTTGAATATTTATGTCAAGACGGCTTAATAAACAGTATATTAACAGGGGAAAAACTTGACTATTTACGCGCTTTGGCATTTTTTTGCCGCCATTTCCTAATCTCAGCATGATTGCCGCCTAAAAGCACTTTCGGCACTTTTTGACCCTTAAAATCCTCGGGCCGAGTGTATTGGGGGTACTCAATATAATCCAGACCTTGCTTGCCTCCCGAAGCTTTAACGTAGGGAGGAGAGAAAGTCTCCTCGTTAAGGGCATGCTCATGACCAACCACGCCCGGCAACTGCCGCGCTACCGCTTCTGCTATCACCATGGCCGGCAACTCGCCGCCGGACAACACATAATCACCGATTGAAATTTTTTCATCAACCAACTTATCAACTCGAGCGTCAAATCCCTCATAGCGGCCGCAGAGTAAAATTATCCGGTCATATTTTGCCAATCGCTCCGCCTCTCGTTGGGTAAATTTTTTTCCGGCAGGGGTCAGCATGATAATTCTTTGTTTCTTTGTTTTCTTGTTTCTTTGTTTTCTTGATACTACTAGCAACGCTTTGGCAATTGGTCCGATCAGTAAAATCATTCCCGGCCCGCCGCCATAAGGCCGGTCGTCAACGGTTTTATGTTTGTTGCTCGTATAATCTCGCAGGTTATGAATTTTTATTTGTATTAATTTCTTTTTCAAGGCGCGCTTAATAATTGATTCATTCAAATAAGAATCAAAAATTTTGGGAAAAATTGTTATAATATCAAATTGAATCATATAGTTTATAATATCACAAATTAGAACTATTTTTTAATAGTTTGAGAAACCAACTCCAACAATCTAATGGTGGCCAAACCGCTTTGCCCGTCGGTTCTTGACATTTTGCCTTTTTTAACACAATCAAAAAAATGCTTGGCCTCAACCGACAACGGCTCGGCTGGAGAAATTTTCGGCCGGTAAATCCGGCCCTTTTCCAAATCAAAAATTGTAATTTTGTTGCCAGCACAACCATCATAAGCCAAAATTTTTTCACTGCCAATAAAAACTATTTGCCTAATTTTTTGCGGAGAAATCCAACTGGCGGCAATTTGAACATTGGTTTTACCCAGGTTAAATGAAATCAAACCTTCTGCCGCCAGCTTATGGCCAATGGTTTGGTTAACCTTCACCTTCAAATTCTTTGGTTTAAGTTCGCCGAACCAAAACTGCAGAACAGAAAAATCATGATAGCTTAAATCCCAAAAGACGTCATAGTCCTTTCGCCTTAATTCACTGCCCAATCGCCTCATTAACACCAGATTCAACTCGCCTAAACTGCCGGCTCTAATTATTTTTTTTATTTGGCTGATTGCCGGGTCGTAAATCAAGGGGTGATCAAGGTGAAGAACCAAATTTTTTCTTTCGGCCAATTTGATCAAATCGGCCGCTTCTTTGGCCGAAGCCGTCATCGGCTTTTCCAACCAAAGGTGCTTGGCGGCTAAAAGCGCTTGGCGGGCAAGGGGATGGTGGGTTTTCAATGGATCAGTGGCGATGACCATTGCTTTAACGTCAGAATTTAAAACTGCTGAATAGTTCTTGGCAATTTTAATTTTAGGAAAAAAATTTTTAATCCGTCTTGACGCCGATCGGTTAATATCATAAACAACTATCTGCTTAATTTGGGGCAGGGCGGAAAAAACCCTGACTAATTTGGAACCCCAGCCGCCAATGCCGATAATACCGATTTTAATCATAATAATGCCAAAATAAGAGAAAAATTAATTTATTCTTCCAATGATTTCCGAATGCTTTTCTAAAACATCAATCTTTGAATCAAAATAATCGTCAAAATCATATTCTTTAGCCATTGCCTCGTCAGCTGGCCTACTCAATAACATCATAATTTTAGATTTTAATTCAGTCGTATTGTCCACGACCATCGCCGGCGGCCGGTTAAAAATATCTAATTGCTTAATCTGATGAAGCGGGTTAACAATTAAAACCGGCCGGTTCAAAATTATGGCTTCCACGGCCGTAAAAGAAAAGCCGGTAACTAAAAATTCTGATGAAATAATCGCTTCATAAATATCAACGTCTCTGACGATTCTCAGATTCCGGTAGCGGCGGTAAGGATTGGTCAGCCGATAAAGCAGCTGAAATTCATAGGGATGGGGCTTAATCAATAAATAAACGTTTCTAAACTGCTTGGCTTGATTCAATTCAACCAATATTTCGGATAAAATTCTGGCGAAATCAAAACTCTGCCGGTACTGCTGGCTGGTGAAGATGATCAATCTTGAACCGTCTGGAATATCAAGTTTTTGAAAAAGCTCTTTTTTAATCGCCGCTCGGTTTTTCTCCAATTTGGCTTTAACCCCAAACAGCTTAGCCAACTTCAAAGATCCGACGACTTGAATATTTTTAGCTGAATCATCCAATAGTCTAAGGCGCTGATAAGACTTTTTTATTTCCTCACCGGCCACCAGCAGTTGATCGGCCAAAAATAAATTATTAACATTTTCTCTAAAAAACAGGGGACAAAATAACTGATCAGCGGCAATGGATTCGCTGATATTTTTAATCTGCTGCTGCTGGGCGATTAAAAGATTGAGGCGCGAAATAAAATTAAATTCTTCAACACAGAAATATAATGACGGTCTTAAGCTGCCAAATATACCCTCAAAATACAAAGAATGATTTTTAAACTTCCCAAATTGAGAAGGAAAATTTAGCTGGGGAAAAAATTGTTTCTTGAATTCTAAGGAAAAATAAGGAGCAGGGAATAAGTAGTCGCCTAATTTACTCAGGAATGGTAAAAAGTTTTGCCAATCAATTTTGACCCTGGCCTGAGGCTCAACGTCAATAAATAAAAAATTGATCTGATTTTTTATTAAAGGACGGTAATCTTGCCTGAATAAATCGCCGTTGATAATCGCTAAAACGTTTCGGCCGGCTTTTTTCAGTTCAACCATCAAACCAAGGAATTCTTTAATCTCAGTATGATAATTAAGAGGGGAAAAAATGATTAATTGCTGACCGGGTTTTATTGCCTTAAGCACCGCCTGATTATGCTTTTGCCAGCGCCTTTTTTTCGGGACATTAAACCGCCTGAATTTATTTAAAATGAACTGATAATGCTCCTTTTCCCGGCCCAATTTTGGCAGCAAAAAATCCAACTTAGTTTGCCACCGAGCTAAGCGGCTGGCCAATAAAATCTGACAGTCAATTGACCTGGATTTAAGCAGTAGCGCCAAAATCTCAGCCAATAATAACGGTTGATTGAATAAAAATACTTTTTTTGGCTTGATCGCTTCCAAAAAATGGGAAAAATACAAATGATAGAAATAAAAACGAAAAAGTTTAGGTTGAAGGCTAAATTTAAGGCAATCAAAAAAATCACCGTATTCCTTTTCCGCCTGTCCCGGCAAATTTAAAAGAGTATTGTTCAGCGATTCAATGTTCCGCTGAATTGCCTGCCGACAAATAGACGCTTCTTGGCTGCTTGGAATAATCTCGCTAATACTTAAGTGATCTATATTTTTCTTTTTCAGCCAGTAACTAATCACCGAATCAAGGGCAATAATCTTGACCTGATCATTTCTTTGACTAAATTTCTCCAACCGATTAATGTCGTTCTTCTCAAATATAACAAGAATCTCCTGATTTATTAATTGAGAAATAATCCGCTCAGCTGCCATTGTTTTTTGAAATTATTTTTTCAACTTTTTTGAGGTCGGCGAAAACATTAACCGATTGGGACTGATAATCAGTCTGATAAACCCTGATTTTAAAGCCGTTCTCAAGAATCCTTAACTGCTCAAGGTCTTCCGCCTTTTCCAAAGGCGACGGCGGCCACTGGGCAAACTGCAATAATAAATCCCGTCTAAAAATAAAAAGACCGATATGCTCATAATAATTAGAGTAATTTTTGGGCTGATGGGGAATAACCGAACGAGAAAAATAAAGAGCGTTATTGTTTTTATCTTTTACCACTTTAACGACGTTGGGGTTAGCGATCTCTTTTTGATCAGTAATTTTTTTAATCGGGGTCGCCACCTTTGCTTTATTGTCAACCAAAATTCTTACCCCTTGATCGATTAATTTAGGGTCAACCAAAGGTTCATCACCCTGCAAATTAACAATTACCTCCGCCTTGATTTTTTTGGCCACGGCCGCCACCCGTTCACTGCCACAACGGTAACTGCCTTTGGTTAAAAAAACTTCAGCGCCAAATTCTTTAACGGCCTGAACAATTCTCTGGTCGTCCGTGGCGACAATCAGCCGGTCGGCCAAAGCCGATTTTTTTGCTCCTTGATAGACCCACTGAATCATGGGCTGACCGGCGATCAGCGCTAACGGCTTTCCCGGAAACCTCTTTGAGCCATAACGAGCCGGAATAATAATAGCGATTTTTTTACCCCGATACATAAAAATAAAATTAACTATTCATCAATTTTCATAGGAATAATGCTTCAAAAAAGCATAATCATTTATTTTTTTCTGCACCATCTCAATTAATTCAGGCGGCCATTGAATTTTATAACGAGATCGGTTGGGTTTTGACCAAATAATAGAGCGGCAATCGTCAAGATATTTTGGGGCAGCCCTAACTCCCAAAAAACTATTAAGCTTTTTTAGAACTGAACTTGGGTTTTTGATTAATTCTTCGTGATAGACCTCAATAAAATCAGGGTGATATTTTTCTTTGATGAACCGAATTTTATCCATCAACAGAAAATAGTGCTTGATTATATCAATTAAATTACCGCCCCGAGCCAAAAAAAGACTGCTCATAGCGTCAAAAGGGTTTCTAATTACGTGGATTAACTTAACCTTGATATTTAATCTCCTTTTAATCCTATCGACTAGCGACTGATCGGTATAGATTTTATTCGCCGCCTTGATTTGATCCTTGTCGCCGATGATTTTTATCTCTTTAGTTTTGCCCTGCCATTGATTGGGCACATGATAAATATATCCTCCTCGGCCGACCTGACCGCGCCTGACAAATGCCTTATTTCTTTCCAAAATCATGGAAAAAATCAAATTTTTATTAAACATCATCAAATTAAAAAATCCGCTAAAACTAAGCTCATTGGAAATAACAATTTGAGGATGGGCGTCGAGCAGGGCGTGAACGAGGGTGCTGCCCGACCGGCCATGGCCGACAAAAACACAATAAGTATCAATGTTAGCAAAAGAATTCTCCTTTCTTAAATAAGAAAAAAAAGATTCTGAGTAAAAAGAAACATCTAATCTTTTAAATGGCTGAATAAAACGCCATAAAGAATCCTTAATCAAAATAAAAAACTTCCAAAAATAATTTTGTGAGTCCCTCTTTTGTTCAATGAAATTACGTAATTTATTAAGCATCAAAAAAAATAGAAGCTCTTTATCTTCAATAATTGTTGATAAATTTTGATTTTAGTTTTGATCAATCGTTTTAAATCACCTCGAATAAACGTTAACTCAAGGGGTATAAAAAATATTTCTTTCAACCAAAATTTGACCGGGTATAATCCAGCCTTAATGTTCAAATTCCGACGCAAACAATGTTTATTAATTTGCCAAAACCCGCGCATTTTACTTTTCATTCTTTTACCCGTCCAATTATAACTAATCTCCCCCTCATCTCTAAAAACTGAGGGTTGATTATAATGATAAATTGGCGACTGATCAATAAAATAAGAAAAATTAGGCCAGAAAATAAAAATCTGGCTCATTAAATCACAACCCTCATCGCCAAAAATAATATTATCATTAAAACTCACAAAATCAAAAATCTCTCGCCGAAAAGATATGTTGCCATCAATAAATTTAAATTCCGGCTGACTCCGCGGCCCGACGTTAATATTTTTTTTTCTGGTAACGTCGTAAATGTAACCATAGCCAAGTAAATAGCGACCGCGGCGATAATGTTGAAAAATACGACTAAGCCATTGGGGGTCAACCCTGATATCATCTTCCAAAAAAGTGATAACGTCACCGGTGGCCATTTTTAATGCTTGATTGTAGGCATGGCAGATACCTGGTCTAACCTCTCGGATAAGTTTGTAATTGTTGGGCAAACCAATCGTTTTTAAATAATTATAGGTTCTATCATCCGAACCATTATCAACAATAATTACTTCATAATCAATTGGGTTTGGCTCAAGCTTACCTAAACTATCAAGAGTATACTTTTTCAAAGCGGCTAAGCGGTTGCGGGTGGAAATGATAATTGAAATTTTTTTGACTGGCTGGTAGGGGATATGATTGGCTAATTGCCTTTGAGTTTCTAGGGGTATTTGCCAACTTCGGTACTTTCTATTTAAATCACCATAAATTCCCCAGCGCAAATGACCCCACTGATATTTGCCCAACCTAACCTTGAACAAAATTTTTTCTAAATTACTCCCAGTTAAATTAACCATTGATTACTAAATTATAAATTTCTAAAATTCTTTCTAAGTGTCCTTGTTCATCAAAATTATCCCGCAAGAATTGTTGGCCATTTTGACCCAGTTCACTGGCCAACTGCCGATTACCGGCTAATAATAAAATTCTGTCGGCCAGCTGTTGGGTGTTGAATCTCTCCACCAAAAAACCGTTGTCGCCATCTTTAACCAACTCCGGCAAACCGCCAACGTTATTGGCAATCACTGGTTTGGCAAAAGTCATTGCCTCTAAAGCCACCAAGCCAAACATTTCCTGCCAAACTGAAGGAATAACCACCGCCAGACAGTTTTGATAATAGGCCGGTAAATGCTCACGGTCAACCGCACCGACAAAATTGACCTGATTAAGAATTCCCAAATCTTTGGCTAACTTAATTAGATTAGTTTTTTCTGGTCCATCGCCGACAATAACTAATTTTAGACTTCTGTTTTTGGCCAAAACCAGCTTAAAAGCCGAAAGCAAATAGTCAACTCCTTTCACTCGGCCTAAACGGCCGACGAATAAAATGTGATTTGATTCAAAATTAATTTGGTCTTTGGGGATAAAAGGCGAAAAATGGGGCAGATAAATGACTGACTTTAAACCTCTTTGACGGCATAAATCGGCCAACTTTTTTGACGGACAGATAAAATATTTAATCATTTTCTTGCTCAACCAAAGATTGTTGAATAAAAAATAGTCTAAAAAAATGGTACGCCATTTTAAACCGGCCCGATGATAACATTTTAGACGATTTCTGCCGAGACATAAATCATAATTATTCTTTCGGCTGTTGATTACTGGCGGTGGAGAAATCAGACTAAAATTATGTAAAGTTTGAATTTTTTTAAAACCCCGGCAAGCTAAAAGAATGGTTTTGGTTGCCTGCTTAATTGCTTGAAGATGAATAAGATCGGGTTTAAAATCATTAATTTGGCAATGTAATTTTTTATAAAGCTTAAAATCAATGATATTTTGACAGAAAAACCACCAGTATTTATTGCTCAGGGGAGTCGGAATAATCAAACGTAAATTTGGCTGATTAAAAACCTCCTTGGCGCTTAAAACGACGATCAAAACTGAATGGCCAGCTTTAATTAGTAAATCGTTTAAAGTATTAATATAAACACCTACGCCGTTAGTTAACTGATAATAATCGGTGATAATCAATATTTTCATAAGCTTTTGTATAAATCAACAATTTTGATTAGATGCATTTGCTTAGCGAAATTTTCCCGCAAAAACCTTTGGCCGTTTTGACCTAGCTTTCTAGCTAAGGTCGGGCTTTGGACCAATTCAACCATTTTAGCGGCTAAGGCCCTAACATCAAATTTTTTAACTAAAAAACCATTAACCCCATCATGGACCACTTCTGATAAAGCACCGCTATTAAAGGCAACTATCGGCTTACCAAAACTCATCGCCTCTAAAGCCACCAAGCCAAACATTTCCTGCCAAACCGAGGGGATAACCACCGCCAGACAGTTTTGATAAAAAGTGGATAATCGTTCTCTCTCAACAGCGCCAGTAAAACTAATGGCCTTCGTGAGATTAAGTTTTTCGGCTAATTTTATCAAATTATCTTTTTCTTCGCCGTCACCAACAATTTTGAGCTTCAAATTCGGCAGCTGATTTAAAGTGATTTTAAAGGCTTTAAGCAGATAATCAACCCCTTTGGCCAAAGTCAGGCGGCCGACATATAAAAACTCCGGTGAATAGTTTTGTTTTAACTCGCTCTGACTTGGGGCTAAATCACTAAAATAGGGCAGAAAAACCACATTTTTAAAGCCTGATTTTTGCAATAAATCTGCTAATTTAGCTGATGGGCAAATAAAATTTTTAATCTTTTTTTTCTTTAGCCATGTGCTGCCAAACAAGCCGTAGTCAAGCAGGATTGTTTGCCACTTTAAACCGGCGCGCCGAAAACAGAGGAAGCGACCCGCCCCTAGACACATCTGAAAATCATTTTTCTTGCTGGTTAAAACCGGCAGGGGACAAACTGAACCAAAATCATGGACGGTCTGGATTTTTTTAAAGCCGCGGCAGGCTAAAAGAAAACTTTTAGTTGACTTGTAAATATTATGAAAATGAATGATATCTGGCCTAACTTCTTTAAGATAGCGACGTAGCATTCGATAAATTCTAAAAGAAATAACATTTTCGGCGAAAAACCACTGAACCTTATTTTTGTATTGATAAATAATAATCTTGTTAAATTCATCTTGACAATTCTTGTCCTGGGATAAACGGAAAAAATAGACTTGATGATTATTTTGTCGCAATAATCCAACCAAACTATTGATGTAGGTCCTCTCACCGCCAAAGGAATCACTGTCACTAATCATTAGAACTCTCATATAATTTTGCTCTCAGCAACTCTTGAGTTAAAAACAGACATAAATTTTCTGACCCTCAAAACCTTTATGGCTTGATTTTTTTAATCAATCGGTAAACCGAAGGTGATTTCTTTTCTAACCACTGCCCCAGTCGTCCCAGCAGCTGATCAAATTTTTCTATTTTTCTTTTTATTTTTATCCGATTTAAAAATGACCAGCGTGAAAAAATCTCACGCCATCCCGGATTTTTGATTTTTTTAGCAAAAGTGATGCTGTCAATAAACCTTATTTTTATAAAACGAGGGGAATCAATCAGATATTTTTTGACGACTCTCTCGGTACCGACAAAGCCGGGAATAAGCCTCCCCGAATTAGGGGCAACATTAATTGACTGGCGGGAATCATGGAAAGCTATCACTCCGCCTTTAATCAAAAATTTCTCCCAGGCTAAGAAATCTAACTTGGGATTATCATAGTCTTTGCTGCCATCAATCCACAATAGACTAATTGGTTTATTCCAGTTACGGACCACCGTCTCGGACTTCTGAAAAATCAATTCCACTCTGTCAGCTACCCCGGCTTTCTTAAGGTTTTCCTTAATCAGCAATTTTTTCTCAAGCAGGGGCAATGGGTCAATGGCATAGACTTTATTACCGTTGCCCTCGGCAACACCCTTGGCCAAAATAATGGCCGAACCACCACGAAAAGAACCGATTTCAACGATCACCCCAGCGGCTAAAGATCTTTGAGCCAAACGATAAAGTAATTGAGCCTCTTCAACCGTGAGTAACACTGGCAAATCTCTTAAAAAATTAAAAAGGTTGCCTTGATCTTGAAAATTAATCACTAAATCGTCTGTCATAATTAATTTTGACCCCGATTTAAGAAAAACCAAATAATCCCGCTGCGCCAAGCGAATTCGCTAACCACTAAATACCAAAATCGACCCGGTTTCAAACTAAAGATTTTAGTTATCAGCCAGACTGGCCAACTAAAAAAATTCCGCCAAGAAATGCTGACAAACATCGGGTGAGCAAGGGCTTTTTTATCTTTTCTATATTTAAAGTAAATTTTTGTCAGCCAAAAACCACGGTCAAAATTACTGCTAACAACTTGAGAAAAACTTTGGGGATGATAGTGTTGGACAACTATCTTCAGCAGAAAAAGTATCTTTTGCCGTTGATTTCTCAATCGTAGAAATAAATCAAAATCTTCAAAATTCTCCAGACTGGAGTCAAACATAAATTTTTTAATGAGGTTAACTTCAATTGCAAAATTTTTAGTATCTAAAGTGTTAATAAACTCACCATCTAAATTTCGGCGGAAAAAAAGCAGATCATTTTCTTGAATATTCTTCGCCCAAAAATTTTTTACCGCTGGCTCAAAAAAACCCATTACCGCTTGAGCTTGATCCTGAATAACCGGCTCAGTTAATCGCTTAAGCCAATCAGTCGGAACAATGCAATCGGCGTCGGTCATGGCAATAATTTCACCTCGAGCAACTCTCAGACCGGCATTACGAGCCGCTCCCCGGCCCCTTTTTTCTTCAAAAAAATATTTCACTTTTCTACCGGCCAAAAAAGAATCAATAATTCCTTTTGAACCATCAGTGGAATTATTATCAACCACAATAATTTCAAAGTTTTCAAAATCTTGACTAACAACTGAATCTAAACATTGTTTCAGGGTTTT
>Ga0209541_10015497_pt1 | contig 11372 bp, 10 predicted proteins | sample RifCSPlowO2_01_FD_184027 | JGI IMG/M metagenome (GOLD analysis project Ga0209541, IMG submission 184027) | Groundwater microbial communities from Rifle, Colorado - Rifle CSP2_plank lowO2_0.1 (SPAdes) (version 2) | ecosystem: Environmental > Aquatic > Deep subsurface > Groundwater | place...
GGAACAGGATATAGTAGTGAGACAAATGGGGAGCGGCGCCATTTACATTTTGCCATTTTGTCTGACAACCAGATCAATCTACTTGGCTATGTTCAGCAAAAATCTCAACTTTCTAATTGGATTGATCCAATGAGTTTGTATTAAGCCTTTTCTCAGAATTAAACATTAGATTGAATATGGTACTAAATCAGCCCCGTTCTACTATCCTCCCCCAGTAGGGCGGGGCGTACCAAATTAAAGCAAAGCTCTAAACAATGTTATTCAGATATTTTGAAACATCATAATAACTAAAAGGCCTGGCATGGGTGCAATCAATCGGGGAATCAGGAATGCTTTCCGTAATTCGATCAGGACATTATCAATCACTTTGATTTTAGCTTTGTCGATTGCGATGTCACTGATTATGCTTCTAGCGCTCAAAACGGTTCAGACCAAAATTACGAGCGTCAAAAATTCAATCGGCAACACTATCACCGTTTCACCGGCTGGCGTTCGTGGCTTTGAGGGCGGCGGCATGCTTCTAACTGCCCAAAATGTTACCGATATCACCGCCCTGCCTCATGTTAGTTCAACAACTAGTATTTTGACTGACCGGCTGTCACAGCCTGGTAGTACTCAGCCAAACCGCAATGGCACCACGGATGCAACCGCTCAAACTAATACGACAAATTTGGCTTCTCCTATCACGCCTGGCTCTTTCGGCAACCGCCAGAGGACAAATTCGACCGGCGCGACACCACCAGCAAACTTTAGTATGCCGATTGAAATCAGCGGTGTTAGTGACCTTGGGACAACTCAGAGTTTGGCCGCTCTGGGCGTCAGCCAACTCAACATCACTTCCGGCAATAAGATTGACGCTTCAGCTTCGACAAATACTGCGATGATCGGCAAGGATTTAGCCACAAAAAACAATCTCTCGGTCGGCAGCACTTTTCAGGCTTATAGCCAAAATGTCACTGTCAGTGGCATTTTTGACGCTGGCAGTACCTTTAGCAATGCCACTATTATTATGCCGATCAGATCACTTCAAACACTCTCAGCCCAGACCGATCAAATTAACTCGATCATCGTCAGCTCTGATTCGATAGACAGCGTCTCGTCAGTTAAGGATGCCATTACCGCCAAGCTTGGTAGCACAACTGTTGACGTCACCTCTCAACAAGATCAATCCAACGATGCCGTCGCGCCATTACAAAATATTCGGACAATCTCTCTCTATAGCTTGATTGGATCGCTCGTTGCCGGCGCTGTCATTATTTTTCTGTCGATGGTGATGATCGTCCGTGAGCGCCGACGCGAAATAGGTGTCTTGAAAGCAATTGGTTCATCGAACGCCAAAATTGTAACCCAGTTTATGTCTGAATCTTTAGTTTTAACACTGATGGGTAGCGTCGTTGGTATGATTTTAGGCTTTATCTTTAGCAATCCGGTGCTCAATGTTCTAGTGACAAATTCCGAATCTTCTGCTACCGGTGCCAATGTCGCCAGAGGCGCGTTTGGGGGCGGTGGGGGATTTGCCCGAATTGGTAACGGCCTGAATAGCGCCAGAACCGTACTATCAAACATTCACACAGTTGTCGGCTGGGATATCATCCTCTACGGTTTGGCCGCCGCCGTCATCATCGCCATCATTGGCAGCGCCATTCCAGCTTTTCTAATCAGCAAGGTTCGGCCGGCTGAAGTGATGCGAATAGAATAATAATTCTAAATAACATATGTTACTTCAGGTAACCTAAGAAAGAAAAATGTTAAAGGTCAAAAACCTAACTAAGAAATTTCAATCCGGCGATCACACCGTCACTGCCGTCAGCAACATCAGCCTTGAGTTGCCAACAGGTTCTTTTAATGCCGTCATCGGCAAAAGCGGCAGCGGCAAAAGCACGTTATTGTCCCTCCTTGGCGCGCTCGACAAACCAACATCTGGCTCGATCGATGTTGACGGACAAAATATCACTACCATCGACGACCGTAAATTGATTGGCTACAGACGGGATAAAATCGGTTTTATTTTTCAAAGCTACAACTTGATCCCAAATTTATCCGCAATTGAAAATGTCATGCTTCCACTTGAATTCGCTGGTATTAAGTCAACTGAGCGTCGTCAGCGTGCATCAAAATTGCTTATACAAGTTGGCATTACTGAAGACAAGTTCAATCGCAAACCCTCTCGTCTATCCGGCGGCGAACAGCAACGCGTCGCCATCGCACGAGCTTTGACTAATAAACCAAAATTGATTCTGGCTGACGAGCCGACTGGCAATCTCGATTCGGCTACCGGACAAGTTGTTATTAATTTGCTCAAGAAATTAGCTAAAACTGAAAACACAACTATCCTCGCCGTCACTCACGACAACAATATTGCCGCACAAGCAGAAAGAACTTTTCGATTGAAAGACGGAAAACTGGTTACATCGTAATCCAATGTCATTTCGACTGGTGCGATTCTGAGAGTGGAGAAATCTTGCGCTTCAATCTTCATTAATATTTTGCTAAAATATTAACATCGTTTAAGTTAATAAAGTAAGCAATGAACCACCAGATCACCGAGGAAGATTTAGTTCGCATATTCTCGTATCAGAATCGGGTTGAAAAACGCCAGAATTTGTTATTTCAGTTTTTTTATCGTGGTTTACTTTTTTTAATTTTTGCCGTTTTTGTTTATGTGGTGATAAATTTTAATGCTGTCTCTGCAACTCTAGTTTTTTGGTATAAGGGTAATTTCACAACACAGACAACCAATCCGGAATCGATCAGTATAGTTGCACCCGGTGTGCCGACGCTTGAAAGCGAACGTTGGGCTGCACCTACCGTTCTGAACAATCACATCTCAATTCCAGTTCTCGACATCAACGCGCCAGTCACTTTTGGTGTCAACAATACTGCCAAAGAAGTGGCGGCCAGCCTTGAAAACGGTGTCATTCAGATCAACGGTACTTCTCTACCCGGTCAGACCGGCAATATTTATATCACCGGTCATAGCTCGAATTATGTCTGGGTCAAGGGAGATTATAATTCCATCTTCGCCATCCTTGACAAACTGGTCGTCGGCGACCTGGTCTATATTAATTACAACGGCGCTACCTATGAATATCAGATCTTCAATCGTGAAATCGTCTTGCCAAACGATACTTCCATGTTAAAATCAACCAATGATTCAAGACTAACTCTTGTCACTTGCTGGCCGGTCGGTACTTCACTAAAAAGATTAGTTCTTCTGGCAAATCAAATTCAGCCCGATCCTAAAAATAATACGGTGCCAAACACTCCGGCCAATTTTCAGTCCTTGCCAAGCGGACGATGAAGCGGGATTTAGGGCTTAGGATGTAGGATTTAGGGTTTAGGACTTAGAAATTTTTCATCAGGTGCCCAAGCCCTAAGACCTAAATCCTAAGACCGATCTCAAACCTATCTGATTGTCGCCACTTTATATTGATCTCCGTCCTTGAAATAGAGCTCGGTACCACGGTTGCCGATGTTAAAAACTGTTGACTCTTCCGAAGAGAGCGTCGCAAGTAAGGTATCATTTTGTCCACTGCTTTCAATCACTCGGATTTCTTTACCCTGCTGAAATACAATGTGAGACAGATCCGGATACCAAATGGCCCTTTGTAGAGGCTCGGCGAAACGAGTAACCAATTGACTACCAATCCAAATCTCGTGCGCGTTAGATAAAAGCTGATCAGGCGCGTTCGAAGCCAAAACATCTGTGGGCGCATTCAGAAAGGCAATTTTATTAGTATCTGAGAGATTAGAGGTGACAATATCCGAGCGGAAAAGAATTATTTCGTTATAGTCATTGACTGATTGAGATTGAACCTGCAACTGAAGCTGCCAAGGAGTAAAACCAGGCTTAGAGATAGAAAAATTATAAAAACCGGGAGTCAGATTCTTAACAAAATTTGAAGATTCTTTTTTACTTAAATTGTTCCAGGTAACTGTGACATCATTAGGCTGAAAATCCAAATATACGACACCAGTCTTAACAATTTTGAAGGTTGAAAAATTCAGTCTATAACCTTCGGCATAAAAGATGACGCCAAGGGAAATACATATAACAATCAAACCGACGACAAACTGACCCAAAATTATTTTCGGCAGTAATCGGGTTCGGCGATCGTTTCTAACCATTTTAAATAGGAACTAGGGACGAGGAACTAGGGACGAGGAAAATGAAAATTTCTATTTACCTGTTCCTTGTTCCTGATCATTCGTTCCTCCTTGTAACTTTAATGGATTTACCTTACAATAATACCAAAATACCAAATATCATTCAATAAACAAATGAGGTGTTATGGCAAGTTTTAAAATAACCGGACAAAAGACCTTAAATGGAAATATCATTGTTGGCGGAGCCAAAAACTCCGCTTTGAAAATTTTACAAGCAGCAATTCTGGCTGAGTCACCCTCGACAATTTCCAATGTTCCCAATATTTTAGATATTAATACATCTATTTTAATTCTCGAAAGCGTGGGAGCCAAAGTCAGTTTTGACAAAAATATCATTAAAATTGATCCAACTGGTATTAATTCGTCTCATCCTGATGAGAAATTAATGAAGAAATTGCGTGGTTCAATCGTTCTGATTGGCGCACTTCTATCAAAATTTGGTCAAGCAGTCTTTTCAGAGCCCGGCGGTTGTTTAATTGGCTCACGTCCGATTGATGATCATCTTGATCTCTTCGCCCAGCTTGGTGTCAAGATTTCGCAAGATGGTGACACCTACCGTCTTGACGGTTTCCCTAAGGCCGGTAAGGTTGTCTTGAATAAAATGAGTGTCACCACAACGGAAAACGCGATTCTCGCGACCGTTTTTTCGAAAGGAAAAACCGAGATTCATGTTGCCGCCGCTGAACCTGAAATTGCTGATCTAATTGATTATTTAAATAAGATGGGGGCAAAAATTTCTGGTAGTGGCACCCATGTCATTTCAGTTGAAGGCGTGGAAAAATTATCCGGTGTCGAATACGAAGTTATGCCCGATAGGATCGAAGCAGGTACTTTTATCATTGCCGCAGTCGCGACTAACTCAGAACTTGAAATTAGTCCTGTGATTGCTGATAATATGTCGCTCTTTTTAAAGAAACTTGCCGATGTTGGAGCTAAATATGAGATTATCCAAAAGGATGGCTCTGACTTTATTAGAACATTTCATCACAAGGGCTTAATTGCCCAATCAATTGACACTCGGCCGTACCCCGGATTTTCGACTGATCTTCAATCTCCTTACGCTGTCTTAATGACTCAAGCACAGGGCAAGTCTAATATTTTCGAAACAATGTTCGAGGGCAGATTCGCTTATATGAGACAGCTACAACTTTTGGGGGGTAGGGCTGAGATTATCAATTCACATGAATTTGTTATAGACGGACCGGCTCAGCTCGTTGGCGCAACAATTTCCAGTAGTGATATTCGAGGTGGGGTTGCCCTAGTGATTGCTGCGTTAGTGGCGCAAGGAGAAACAATGATTACTGATATTGAATACATTGATCGAGGCTATGAAAAAGTTGATGAAAAACTCCGGTCGGTTGGAGCTGACATTCAAAGAATAAGCTAATCAGGAACTAGGGACATGGGACAGGCAACAAGTAGATTGATTTTTTTCATTTAACTCGTTCCCCGTTACTCGTTCCTTGTTACTACCGAAAATGATTCGAAAAATTGCCATTGATCTTGGTACGAATAATATTCGAGTTTATATTCCCAAAAAGGGAATCGTTATTTCTGAGCCAAGCGTTGTTGCGCTCCAAGCATTTAATAACAAAATCATGGCAATTGGGATTGAAGCAAAAAAAATGATTGGCCGAACACCTGAAAGTATCATTGCCGCTAATCCGCTCAAAGACGGTGCAATTGCCAACTTTCGCATTGCCGAAGCGATGCTGAAACACTACATTGACAAAGTTTCAGGTAGTATCCGTCTTTTAAAACCCGATATTATGGTCTCAATTCCCGCCGGTGTGACCTCAACCGAACGTCGCGCTGTCATTGATGCTTGTAATTCAGCTGGCGCCAAACAAACTTACCTGATCAAACAGCCGGTAGCCGCCGCACTTGGAGCTGGTATTCCTATTGCAATCCCGGCCGGCAATATGATTATTGATATCGGCGGTGGGACAAGTGAAGTTGCGGTAATTTCACTCGGTGATGTTGTCGCTTCAACCTCGGTTCGTGTTGGTGGTAATAAATTTGATGCCGCCATCGCCAACTATATCCGCAAAAAACATAATCTCATCATCGGGGATCAAACTACCGAGGAAATTAAGATTAAAATCGGTTCAGCCCAAAGTCTCAAGAAAGAACTGAAAATGGAAGCTTCCGGCTCCAACACAATTACCGGACTACCTGAAAGTGTGATGCTTTCTTCTGAAGATGTTGTCATTGCGATTAAAGGTCCACTTCTCGAGATTATCAATGCTGTCAAGGATGTCCTTCAGAAAACACCGCCTGAGTTGGCTTCCGATATTATGGACAAGGGTGTGATTTTAACCGGCGGCGGTGCCCAGCTGAGAAATATTGACGCACTTCTAACCAAGGTCACCGGTGTGCCTTGCGAAGTCGCCAACAACCCGACTGAATGCGTCGTCAAGGGATCAGGCATTGCTCTTGAAAATCTTGACGCCTTCAGAAAATCAGTACTCTGGGCTAAAGAGTAAGCAGTAAGCATGTAAGCAATAAGCAGTAAGTATCCGAGCGAGCTTACCGCTTACCGCTTATTAGCTTATAGGCTTGAAAATGATCATCGGCATTGATACATCAAAAGCAGCAAAGGAAGCGCGAACTGGCGTTGAGAATTTTGTTTATCAGCTGGTTTTAAATCTGGCAAAAATCGACCAGCATAATACTTATTTTCTTTACACCAACGCTCCACTGCCGGCTGAATTAAAGAAACAGGTCAATTTTATTGAAAAATTAAATCGCCAAAGGCGTTTTTGGAATTGCTTGTTTTTACCCTTATCTGTCCTCAATGCTCCCTGTGATGTTTATCTGCAGTCAACTGACAAAATCCCTTGGTCAGCTAATAAAAAAGCCGTTGCAGTTGTTCATGATTTGGCTTACAAGTATTTTCCAACCGCCTACTCGACATCTGAAAAACTGCGTCAACTTCGAACTCTAAAAAATTATGCCAGATGTGCCAAAAAAATTATTTGCGTTAGCCAGTCGACCAAAAACGATTTGATCAAGTATTATCCAAAGTTAAAATCAAAAACTGAAATTGTACCGCTGGGCTATGATCCCGAAAAGTTTCATCCTTTTGAAAATCCCCGTGATTTGCTCAAAATTGGCTGTCCCTACATTCTTTATGCTGGCCGGATCGAGGAGCGGAAAAATTCTTTACGTTTAATTCGGGCATTTCTGAAACTCAAAAAAGAAAATAATATTCCGCATAAGCTAGTTTTAGTAGGGGATCCGGGCTTTAATTTCGAATCAATATTTAATCTGATCAATGGCTCTGGCAAATACTCGAGTGATATTGTCTTGCCTGGCTACATAAATCACGACCGACTGCCTGAAGTTATTGCCCGGGCTGATGTTTTCGCCTTTCCGACTCTCTATGAAGGTTTTGGCCTGGCTGTCCTTGAAGCGCTGGCTTGTGGCGCCGCCGTTGTTACTTCAAATACTTCATCTCTGCCCGAAATTGTCGGCGATGCCGCGCTACTTTGCAATCCCGAAGATGAAAATGATATAGCTCGGAAAATTTATCAGTTTATTGCCAATAAAAAGCTACGTCAAGAATATTCTGTTGCCGCGATCAAACGGGCACAATATTTTTCATGGACAAATACAGCAACGCAAGTCTTAAAAATTTTGGAGAAGTTATGAAGGTGGCAATTGTGTGCGATTTTTTAACTAAACTTGGTGGTGCTCAAAAAGTACTCATGACTCTGCACGAACTTTATCCCAACGCCCCGATTTATTGTCTGCTCTACAGTGAAAAGGGGACAAAAGGACAATTCAAAGATTGCCACATAATTCCATCAAGTTTACAAAAACAACCCGGATTTTTGCGTCACCGGCCAAAACTTTTAGTTGGAAAATTTGCCAAGGCGGTCGAAGAATTTGATCTATCAAAGTATGATGTTGTCATATCTTCAAATGATTCATATGCTCACGGGGTCATCACTAAACCGGAGATTTATCATCTGTGTTACTGTCACACTCCGACTAGATATCTTTGGGACTGGCACGTTGAATATTTAGCTGAAAATAATTTAGGTTACAACTTAAAGGGTTTATTTGTCCGTAATTTGCTCCATAAACAGCGAATCTGGGACCGTGTTTCAGCCGATCGTGTTGATCATTTTGTCGCTAATTCGGAAAATGTCAAACACCGGATTAAAAAATATTATCTGCGCAATTCTGACGTTGTTTATCCGCCAGTCGAAGTGGCGGACATTGAAATGGCAACAGAACCGCCACAGGATCACTATTTAATAGTGTCACGTCTCGAACCGTATAAAAAAATCGACCTAGCTATTATGGCCTGCAATAAATTAAAGAAAAAATTGATAATAGTGGGCGATGGTTCAGCCAAGAATCATTTACAAAGTATCGCCGGCTCAACAATTGAATTTACTGGCTGGAAGGATGGTGAGAAATTATGGCAATATTTTCAGAATACAAAGGCTTTTATTTTCCCGGGCGAGGAAGATTTTGGGATTACCGTGGTCGAAGCGATGGCAGCCGGCCGGCCGGTCATTGCTTATAAGAAAGGTGGTGCGCTAGAATCAATTATCAATGGATTAACCGGTTTGTTCTTTTCTGAATCATCAGTTAAATCACTGGCTGAGGCAATCCTAAAACTCGAAAAAAAGTATGATAGTTTCACACCAAAGAATTGCCGTCAACAAGCTGAAAAATTTTCCAAAGAAATATTCATGACCAAAATACAAGCGACAATCGAAAGAGGTTATAAAAAACATCAGGAGATGATGCGAAATGTCTAGACGAACTTTTGATCTTTTAGGAGTTAAGCTTGATAATATTTCTCTCATTGAAGCCGAAGAAAAACTTGTTTCTTTGGTTGAGTCTGGTCAAAAATCAATTATCACCACTCCAAACACTGAATTTATCATCCGGGCTCAAGTTGATGAAGAATTCCGTAATATTTTAAACAAGCAATCCCGGCTGAATCTTCCCGACAGTTATGGCGTGCTTTGGGCTGCTCGTTTTTTAACTTTACCAGTGCCAAAAAATAAATATCTGAAAATCATTAATATTCCAATTGTTTGGTTTTTGTCCTTAATTTTTTTGCCAATAATACCGAAAATTTATCACAATCCTTTACAAGAAAAAATCTCCGGTTCTGATTTCATCTGGTCGATCGCTAAAGTAGCGGCCAAAAATAAGTATCGAATTTTTCTTTTTGGCGGAGCCGTTACTGTGGCTGAAAGAGCGGCCCTCAAGCTCCAAACTGATGTCCACGATTTGCGGATTGCCGGTGTCTATCATGGTGATCTGACAACACCAACAGACGAAATAATTGAGGCAATCAACCACTCCCGCGCTGATATAATCTTGGTTTGTCTCGGCTCACCACTTCAGGAGAGATGGTTGGCCGAGAATCTGGCTAAAACTTGCTGTAATGTTGGAGTCGGCCTCGGTGGAACTTTTGATTTTATTGCCAAAATTGTTCCACGCGCGCCTCTCTGGATGCGCCAGAGCGGCCTTGAGTGGCTTTATCGCCTTTTCATTGAACCTCGCCGCCTCCGTCGCCAACTTGCCCTGCCGAAGCTAGCTTGGCTGGTTTTAAAAAATAAATTGTTATCTAATTAAATAGCGTCAGTATCGGATATTGCGATAATATTTTCTTGACTTTCATCTGAATTTCAGCTATATTATAGATAATGCAAGTGGTCCAAAGGACCACTTATTTTTTACCCTGAGTAGACAAAGACATTCTTGAACTCTGTGATATAATAAAATCAGAAATATTGATAAGGAGAAGGTTATGAAACAAGTCAGTCCATTTATGATTGCGATCGAAGACATTTGTGAAGAGAAAGGTCTAGATAAAGGCATTATTCTCGAAACTGTTGAAGCTGCTCTAGCTGCCGCCTACCGCAAAGATTACGGCAAAGCCAGACAGATTATCCGCGCTAAGCTCGATCCGGAAACCGGCCACGCCGAGATGTTCCGTATTTATGATGTTATCGCCGATCCAGAAGAAATTAAAGAACATGAACATGAACTAACTCTTGACGAAGCTAAAGAGATTGACAAAGCCGCTGAAATTGGTAAAGAAGTTGTCGTCCCACTGCCTCATCAGGAAGAGTTTGGTCGGATCGCCGCCCAAACTGCCAAACAAGTTATCATCCAGCGCATCCGTGAAGCCGAAAGAGATCTGCTCTTTACCGAGTTTAAAGATAAAGAAAACAAAATTGTCAATGCAACTGTTTCCCAGATTGAAGGCAGAAATGTCATCCTCAGTCTTGGTAAAGTCAACGGCATACTTTATCCCTCTGAGCAAATGCAAAGTGAACGCTACCATCTTGGTCAACGGTTGAAGGTTCAGGTCAAGGAAGTTTCCCAATCAGTCAAGGGTCCGCAGATTATTGTTTCTCGCAGTGATGAAAATCTGATTCGCGGTCTTTTTGAGATCGAGGTACCGGAAATTCTGGCTGGCACCGTTGAAATAAAAAACATTGCTCGCGAAGCCGGTTACCGCACTAAAATCGCCGTTATTGCCACCGAAGAAAAAGTCGATCCGGTCGGTTCATGTGTCGGCCAACGCGGTACTCGCGTTCAGGCCGTTCTTGATGAAATTGGTCTAGAAAAGATTGATATCGTCCTCTGGGATGAAAATGTTGAACAATTTATCATGAACGCGCTGTCACCCGCCAAAACCCGCCAAATTTCTATTTCATCTAAAGACAATAAAGCGACTGTTTATGTTGATCAGGATAATTTGTCTTTGGCTATCGGCAAAAACGGTCAAAATGTCCGCTTAGCTTCAAAATTGACCGGCTGGGGGATTGATATCAAGCCGTTGGAGGATAGAGAGGCTGAAGCTGAGAGTGCTGAAGACACCAAGCCGAAAACTGAAAAAAAGAAAACACTCAAGAAAAAAGCCACCAAAAGAACAAAGAAAATTGTCGAAGAAGAATAGTAATTTAATTCTCTAGATATTTACTCGAATTGTTCTGTCATTCCCGTGAAAACGGGAATCCAGGCGAGAGGATTTTATGGACAATGACATATTCAAAAAATTTACACCAAACCTAAAGAAGACCTTGGTTGATGCTGAGAAAATTGCCCGAGACCGAAATATCAATCAGGACACAGAACATCAGCTGATCGCGATCTTGCAAAACAAGGACACGCTCGCAGCTGAGATTCTGGCTAGTTTTGACGTGACTGTCGACCGGGTTGAA
>Ga0209541_10015499_pt1 | contig 11371 bp, 15 predicted proteins | sample RifCSPlowO2_01_FD_184027 | JGI IMG/M metagenome (GOLD analysis project Ga0209541, IMG submission 184027) | Groundwater microbial communities from Rifle, Colorado - Rifle CSP2_plank lowO2_0.1 (SPAdes) (version 2) | ecosystem: Environmental > Aquatic > Deep subsurface > Groundwater | place...
GAGAAATGGGCTGGCATATTTTGCTTTATAATATAAGAAGAAACATAGAATTTAATGGAAAAAGCATAAAAGAAAATTTAACTTTTTTTTATGCAATCTTAGAATTTAAGTTACTCCGGACAAAGCCACAGTAAGGAAAGGTTTTTAAAGAGAGGAAAAGTAATAGAAACATGAAGAGGGGGGTATTAGAATTAATTTTTGGGATATTTTTAATTGGATTAATCGGAGTTGTTAGTGCTGAAGAGAATTGTAGTTCTAATAATTTAAGTTTATGCTTAAATGAAACAAATTGCACAGATGCAGATGGTTATTGGTATAGTAATGCTTGTCACGCGACAGCACAAGTTGTTTGTAGTTCTAATAATTTAAGCTTATGCTTAAATGAAACAAGTTGTGAAGCTGCCGGGGGAGAATGGGAAGATAATGCTTGTGAGGCAGAAGATGACGAAGATGACGACAACAATGAGACTGAGGATGATGACGATAATGAAACAGAAGATGATGAAAATGGATGTGTTAATATAACAAGTAAAAATTTATGCGAATTGAAAAAGAATTGTGATTGGAATAATGCAACAGGAAAATGTGTTAAAACAACCAAAATAAAAAGGCTTAAAGCTACATTGCAAGCTTATCTTAATTCAACAGAATGTCCCGAAGATTGTGTTTGTGCAGGAAGCACTATAAAATGCGAGACAGAAGACGGAAGAACAATGACTGTTGTTGCTGGAAGGTCTGGGAATGTAATAATAATAACAAAAACTGCTAATGCTTCTACTACAGTTATTTTAATTAAAAACGCAACAGGGCTTTATGGTAATTTTACAGGAAGAGTAAAGAGGATAAAATACCTGCCTGATGAAATAAAAGAAAGAGTTTTGAAAAAACTAAAAATCACAAATGCTACAAGCTATAATATGGCTTTAAATGAAGATGGAAGTTATACAATGACTATTAATGGAAAATACAGAATTCTTTGGCTATTCCCTAAAAAAACAATTGTAGTTACAGGAATTGACTCTGAAACCGGAGAGGTTATAGTTCTTAAAAAGCCATGGTGGAAATTTAGGGCGGATTAAGGGAATAATTCAATTCTATTTTTTTGTAATCTGATAAACGATTTAAGCTTTGTTTTTGTTTATATCAATAATCTCTGCCTTATCCAGCCTGAGTTTCTTTCTCATAATATACTGGGATTTATTTATTGATATCATTGATTTTTCTTATTTAATTTTATAGAATTGATGATAAGTAATAAGTAAAAGTTTTTTAAGTCAGTTTTCCATTTTGTAATAGATACAAAATGGATTGGCATGCACTATCTACAAAAGAGGTAATTGAAAAGCTTGGTTCTTCTGAACAAGGATTGAATAAGGGACAAGTTGAAGAAAAGCTAAGTCAATATGGTGAAAATAAACTGGTTAAAATAAAGCATTTTAATGCATTAAGGATTTTTATTAACCAATTCAAATCTTTTTTTATAATTATTCTAATTTTTGCTGCAATACTATCTATTATTATGAAATCTTTTATTGATTCTACTGTTATTTTTGCTATACTGTTAATAAATGCAAGTTTAGGATTTTTTCAGGAATACAAGGCAGAGAAAGCAATTGATGACTTAAAGAAAATGATGGTTCCTGAAGCAAAAGTTTTGAGGGATGGAAGGGTTATAAAAATAAATTCTGAAAAGATTGTTCCAGGGGATATACTTATTCTTTATGAAGGGGATAAAATTATGGCTGATGCCAGAGTTTTGTATACAGAAGGATTGAAAGTTATTGAATCTTCTTTAACAGGAGAGAGTTTTCCTGAAGAAAAAGTTTCTAGAAGATTAGACGCAGGTATTCCTTTGGCAGACAGGATAAATATGGTTTATCAAGGAACCGACGTGGTTGTTGGAGATTGCAGAGCAATTGTTGTTGATACTGGAATGAATACAGAATTGGGTAAAATTTCTGAATTAGTTCAGGATATTAAACCAGAAAAAAATCCTTTTAAGGATAAATTAGATTCTTTTGCTGTTAGATTAGGGATTTTTGTATTAGTATTAAGTGTAATTATTAATAGTGTATTGATTTTACTTGGCAGTAATGTTTTTGATTCTTTGTTAGTAACAATAAGCCTGGCTATTTCTGCAATACCAGAGGGTATGCCTGCTGTAATATCGTTATGCTTGGCATTTGCAACAAGAAGAATGTTAAAAAATAAAGTCTTGGTGAGAAAATTGCCTGCCTCTGAAACTTTAGGCAGAGTTAGTGTTATCTGCACTGACAAAACAGGAACATTAACAGAAGAAGCGATGGAGGTTTCTTCAATTTATACAAATGGCAAAATGAATCCTGAAAAAGATAAAGAAATGCTGTTAAAAATAGGAGTTTTATGCAATAAAGCAAGGCACGAGAAAGATGGTAAGGGAGAATATTTTATAGGAGACCCAACAGAGGTTGCCTTAATTGTTTCTGCTAAAAATAATTTTATTGATAAAAAAGAGTTATGTGAGAAAGAGCATAAGATTAAGGAATTTGCCTTTAATTCTAACAGAAAAATGATGTCAATTATAAGAAAATCAGAAGGAAAATTAATAAGTTATGTTAAAGGAGCCCCTGAAAAAATTATTGAAAGATGCGATTATGAACTAATAGACGGAAAGAAAGTAAAAATAGATGACAAAAAAAGAAATGAATTGATCAAGGTTTATGAACAAATGGCTAAAAAGGGGCTGAGGGTGTTGGGTTTTGCGTATAAAGAATTGCCTATTTTTGATAAAACAATAAATGAGGATATTGCTGAAAATCATTTAATTTTTGTTGGTTTTCAGGGATTAATTGACCCGCCCAGATTAGAAGTTAAAGATGCAATTGAATCATGCAAGCAGGCAGGAATAAAAGTTATCATGCTGACCGGAGACAGCAAGTTTACTGCAGAGGCTGTTGCTAAGGAAATAGGATTGGATGGGAAATCAATAGAGGCAAGAGAATTGGAAAACATGAGCGATAGAGAATTATATAGTGAGATTGATAAAATTGCGGTTTTTTCAAGAATTTCTCCTGAAGATAAATTAAGAATTATAAATATTTTAAAACAAAAAAATGAAATTGTTGCTATGACTGGTGATGGTGTAAATGATGCCCCTGCTTTGAAAAGAGCTGATATTGGGGTTTCTATGGGTATAAGAGGAAGTGATGTTGCAAGAGATAGTTCTGAGATTGTTATTTTAGATGATAATTTCGCTTCTATTGTAGAAGGGATAAAAGAGGGAAGAAGAGTTTATGATAACATCAAGAAATTTGTTAAACTATTTTTGTCTGTAAATTTTGCCGAAGTATTCTTAGTTCTTTTAGTTATGCTTATCTGGAGAAATCCCGAGTTTTTGCCCTTACTTCCTCTTCAAATATTATGGATTAATCTTGTTACAGACAGCCTGCCCGCTTTAGCCTTAAGTGTTGAACCAATTGAAGAGCATTTAATGAAAAGAAAACCAAACAGAGATGGAATTTTAAAAGATATAACTGGTTTTATTTTAGTTGCGGGTTTATTGTCTCTTATTATTGACTTTTTATTTTTTTATTGGAATATTTCAGATATGGACAAGGCAAGAACAATGGCTGCAACTGCTTCAGTTATCTTTCAGATGTTTATAGTATTCAATTGCAAATCAAGCAAATCTGTGTTTAAATCTCCTATGAACAAATGGCTGATTTATGCTGTATTGGTGTCTATTGGGTTGCATGTTTTAGTGTTATATACTCCCTTGAACAGCTTGTTTAGTTTTGTTTCTTTAGGTGTTAGTGATTGGATTGCAATAATTGGAATTAGTTTAGTTGGATTTTTTGCTATGGAAGTATACAAAGAGTTTGCATAAATAAATACCCAAATCTTTTTATAGATAAGTATATTTATTCATTATACAAATAAATTAGATTAGTAATAAGGAACAATCATCAATAAGCTTGATGAACAGAAGCTTCATATTAAATAGTTTAATAAATTAATGATGTAAAAGAGTGAAAAATGATAAGCTGGTTGATAATAGTTGTTTTAGTTATTGTAGGGGTATTTGTATTAAAGATTAATCATTTTAGGCATAGAATGTGGGTTGTTTTGTTGATACTCTTCGCTTTATTCCTTTATGTTAGTATAACTGTTGTTAATAGCAAATATGACTTAAAGTTTGATTCCACAGAAGGATTTGTTAATTCAGCTAAGATATACTTTGGATGGCTTGGGAATGGGTTTCAAAATATGAAGATTTTAGTTGGAAATGCGATTAAAATGGATTGGACTTCAAGCAATGAAAGTATGCTTGATAAAAAAAATACTTCTTTAAAGAGCAATCCTAATGTAAATACAAAATGAAAACTTTGATGTTTGTTATTTTATTTCTGCTCATAGGGGCTTTTTTTATTATTTCTAATGAGAATATTAAATTAGACAGCAAGGAAAATGTTTATTATTTTTTTGATAAATATGGAAAATGGTTTGACAAATTGATTGAGAATGGCAAGACTGCTGTTGGTTATACTATTAAAATGGAATGGCTGCCTGAATCTAAGTAATTAAATTAAGCCCAGACTGAGGATTGAACTCAGGACCTCAACATTTTTGGTTTGTTAAAATCTAAAAGATAAAAACCTTCAAGATTTTTATATTACCAATGTTGCGCTCTAACCAGCTGAGCTATCTGGGCACATAAATCTCTGTGTAATTAATTTTATAAATGCTTATATTTAATAATATCAGTAATATAAAGGTAAAATGGCAAAAGACAAAGAAGATGTAGATTTGGATGAATTAAAGAAAGCATATAATAAATTTAAAGACAAGTATGATTTGCCAGAATTTACTAAATTAAATGAGTATTTTGATGTAGAAGAAGTTAATTTAGATACAGAGTTTTTGCTTAGAAAAATAAGAATTGTTATTTCAGAGAAAATTACAAATTATTTAAGATTCTTTGAGACTATCTTAAATCCGAGTAATGCCCCAATTTTCTTTTTTAAAGTAATTAAAAAACTTGATAGCAAAGACAAGGAAAATTTAAGCAAGATTTATGAGCAGTTGGGAAACTTGGAAATTGAGATGGTAAGATTAGATTTGGAATATGACGAAAAAAAGGAAGCCGAATTTATTAAAAATATATTTAAAGTTTTTTCTCAGATTAAAGTAGATGTTTTAAGAATAATAAATAAGATGCTTGACAATAGCGAGAACAAAAGAGAAGATAAAAGTAGCTATTTTGGATAAAATGTTAGATAATTTTATTTTGGAACAAAAACATGAATTAATTTATAAAGGAATAGAAAAATGCAGAAATTTGCTTGGAAAACAAAAGTCAGGAGATATGTATTTTTTTTACGAAGGAAGTATTGAAGGTTTTATGGAATGTTTAAGTATGAATAGTTCTTCAGACTATGAAACAAGACTCAAGGAGCTACGTGAGGAAGAAATAAGAGAGATTTCTAAATCTTCATTAAGAAATAATACTGAAGAAAGAAGGCATTTAAGAGAGCGATTAATGATATACAAAAATGATGAAGAAATAGACATGGATGAAGTTTTTAAGATAAAAGGAAGAAGAACCCAAATACGTTTTGTTTATGATAGGATTACAGCTCTAGAACTTATTTTAAACAACAAAAAAATTTCTATTACTTAAGGTATTAGCATATCGATACTTATCTCCAAACTTGCAACAGGCATCTTAATTTTATTGTTTTTTAGAACAAGAGGAGAAATTTCTCCTAAAATTCCTGCTTCTCTGTTGTTAATCATTATTGCGCCTGCCCTTCCGTCTATAAAAGCAGAAGCAGGATTTGAATCAGGGTTTTCTAATTGTTTTATTTCATATCCTATGTTCAACATTCTCATTAAATAATCTAAAACCTGCTTAATTTCAGTGAAATTAGAATTATCTGCGCATAATGAAATGCATAATTTTTCTGTTTCTGTTATTTGGGTTCCTGAATTTTGATATTTTTCATCATCTTCAAATACTTTTCCAAGCTCAAATATTTTCTGGGGATATTCTGCATCGCTGTTTTTTGATAAGATGCTGATGGAATTTGCAAGAAGAGAGTTTCTTAGGATATTATTTTCTGTTTTTGTTTCTTCTACTTCGATTATCATTGGCTTGAATTCTTTTATATTAATGTTTTTGAATTGTTTTTCTTTTGTTGATAAATGATATGTTGAAATTTCCAATAAATTTAAGCCAACTAAGACTTCTGCAATTTTCCTTTTAAGAATTGCTATTTTGTCTTCTTCTCCTATTGTTGAAATAGTTGGAAGTTCTGGAATAAAATTATCGTAACCATACGAAATTGCTATTTCTTCGCTTAAATCAATTTCATGGAGTATATCTGTTCTGTATGCAGGAACTAAAGCAGTATTTTTTTCATATCCAATACCCATTTTTTCTAGAAGTTTTATTATTTCTTTTTCAGTTAAAGATAATCCTAATGTTTTATTTATCTCCTCAATAGAAAAACTAAGTTTTTCAGGTTCTAAATCCGGGCTTATTGTTTTTTGTTTATCTTCAATTTCCATTGAATAAATTTTTCCTCCCATGTCTGCAAAACTTGTTACAATTATATTTAATGCTTTTTGTAGGTAATTTAGATTATGGCCAGAACATTCAATAAAAACATCTTTTGTTTTTTCTGTAATTTTTCCTGTTTTATTTGAATTAATTATTGGAGGCATTGATAAAATTTCATTATTTGCATCTTGAAAAATTGGAAAAACCTCTTTATCTTTTAATAAATCGGCATATTCTCTTCCTGCAGGATGCTGATTTAAAATTTGTCTTCCCGTCATCTCTTTATTTGCTTCTAATGGAATGAATTTTATGTTTTCTGGTTTTTTTGCCAAAAAAGTTATTGGAAGCTTGATTGTTTCTAAAGGATAAATCCCAATTGCTATTTTTTTTCTGTTTCTGCCATAGCTTGAATGAAGCTTTTCTTGAATATCAATTATTTCTTTTATTTTTTCATCATCTAATTTTAAATCTTTAACAATAGCACAAGCTGTATGAGGCCTTACTTGCTTAACAGATTTGTCAATTATAACTTTATAATCTTTTTCTGGTTTTTCTGTTTTATAAGTCTGCATTCCTGGTTTTTTTAAAAAAGTTGTTAATGCTCTTGCGAAACCTTGAAATGAAAGCAAATCAGGGCGGTTTGGAAAAACTTCAACACTTACTTCATTATCTGTGACTTCTTCTATTGGAGTTCCAAACATAGTTATTTTTTCCTGCATTTTTTCATCTATTTTGCCTATTTTTTCTTCAAGTTGTTTTTTGTCTAATGTTAGGATTGTCATTTTATTCAAACTCCATTAACCAATGACCATATTTTTCAATGTCTTCAAATGAATTAAAATCTGTTAATTTTAGTTTAGTTAAATTTTTTATCTTCTTTTTTATTGTTTTTCCTGTATATTCTTTTGTTTTAGGGTCATATTCTTCTAAAATTAATACATCTCCTTCATTGATATTAAAATCTGCTAGTCTTATATCTGAATTTTTCTTTCCTTCTAATATCTTTTGGAAAAGTTCAGGCCAGGCTTTCTTTTTAATGTCCATTTTTATCATCAACACCTCCTGCTAATTTATTTGCATGCTTGACTTTTTTCATTACTTCTGGAGGCATTCTTTTTTCATATTCATCTAATGTATCCTGCAATGCCTTTTCTGAATCAACGCGTGTTTGATTTGCTATTTTTAATAATAGAAATAATGTATCCCCTATATAATCAGAAACTTCTTCTTTTTTTCCATCTACTATCTGCTTTTGCTTTTCATCATCAACCCATTTTATTAAATTCCACATTTCCCCGCCCTCTTCTGTTATATTCAACAATAAATCTTTTACATTCCAGCCATTTTCCCATCCTCTTGCTGTATCAAATTCTTTTATTTTATCTTGTGCTTCTTTAATTTCCATTTTTATTTTATCCTTTATTTTTTAAAACAGCTATTAGTTCATCAAATTTATTATTTATTGTTTCTTCTAAGCTTTCTAAAACATCCCTTATTTCTTCAAGTCTTGTGTTTATTTCCTGATTTTCCATTTTTATGTTGTTTTTGTTTCTTCTTTATCATTTAGAATTTTAATTGGCTTATCATTAAATAATTTCACGAAAGTTGATGAGCCCTTTGCAACTACTTTATCTTTCACAATAACTTCATATTCAAATGTTATTGAGGTATTTCCAATTTTTTCATTTTTGATATTTATTTTAAGAGTATCTCCAAGATAAATAGGAGCTAGAAATTCACAATTAGTAGCTCTTGTTACAAATTTCTCTCCTGCTTCTTTTGTGTATATTTCTGTTTTAGCAAAACAATAATTATCTATCCATTCTAATAATTGGCCACCATACAAATTTGCATGTTCATTAAGATGTTTTGGTTGTACTCTGTGTATTGTTGTCATTATCTAAGGCACCAAGGTTCCTTGGATGCATCCCCCTTTAATTTAGTTGATATCATTTTTGTTTTTCAAAACCTCAATCAATTCATCAAACTTGTTATTTATTGTTTCTTCTAAGCTTTCAAGCTGGTCTTTTATTGCTTCAAGAGAGTTTGGATTTGTTTCTTCTGACATTTTTATTTTAGATCATGTCTTAATTTTAATTTTTCAATCTTACTTTCTATTGCTTCTTCAATATCTATTTTATTATTATTTGCTAATTTAGATATGAGTAAGATAACATCTGCTATTTCTTCTTTTAAATTATCAATATCCATATTCTGCCTTTTTAATTCTGGGTTTAATATTTGTCTTGATATTTCCCCAAGCTCTTCTGTTAAATGAAGAATTATATTTTTATTATTATGAGTAAATTCCAATTTATTATCTATCTTATTAATAATATCTTCTGCTTGTTTTTGTAATTCTTTTATTTCCATTATTTCCTCCAGACTTTCATGCTCCTTAATTTATTTATATCATTGCTGTACATGTCACGCAGGTCTGCAATCTGAAAGAAATTTCTAATTATTCTTTCAAATCCCTGCCCCCAAGCTAATACTGGAATATGTTTTCCAAAAAATGGAATTGTAACTTCTGGCCTGAATATACCTGCTCCCCCTAATTCCATCCATTTTTCTTGATTTTTATCATAGACATCAACTTCTAAACTTGGTTCTGTATATGGAAAATATGATGGGCGTATTCTTATTTTTTCATAACCCATTTTTTTATAGAATTCTTGCAAGTACCAAATTAGTTGTTTTAGATTTGTATTTTCATCTACAACAATTCCTTCTGTTTGTGTTAATTCAAATAAGTGATTCATATCAAGAGTTTCATTTCTGAAACATTTTCCTAGTGCAAAATATTTTGCAGGAAATTCTTTGTTTTCTGCTATTTTTTTAAGAGTTTGAGCGGATAAGCAGGTTGTATGTGTTCGCATTACTACTTTTTTTGAATTTTCTTCTTTCCATTCTTCCTGCCATCCCTTGCTTCCTTTTATTTTGCCTTCATGAGCATCTTTAATATTTTGAACTAATTCTTTATCTGGAAGTTTTGCAGTTTTATTTTTTATAAAAAAAGTATCTTGCATCTCTCTAACAGGATGATCTTGAGGAGTGAATAATGAATCAAAATTCCAGAATCCAGACTGAACTAAATTTCCTGTCATTTCCTTAAATCCCATCTCAAGCCAGATTTTTTTAGCATAATCTGTTGCTTGATTTACAAAATGCCTTTTTCCTCCATATATTTTTGGAACATTGCTTGTAATATCATATCTCCTAAACCTTTTCCCTTTCCATTGTCCTGATTTTATTAAACTAGGAGTTACTGCCTCAATCATATCTTGTGTTTTAGGCAACTCGGCTTGCATTAATTGCTTTCCAAGTTCTGTTAGTGTGAAAGAAATTGTTTTTTTATCCTGAATATCAATAATATTTTTTCGTGATTTAAGATTATCAAAAGCATATTTTTCTTCTGGTTGCAGTTCATTTATGTTTTTAGGAAGGCTTTCTAGGAATTTTTCTTCAATAGTATTGTTAGAGATTTCTTGCTTGCTCCCTGTTAATACTACATTTTGGTTTATTAGATTAATAAGAGCCTTTTTCTTTAATACTCCTAAAGATGCTTTAAACTCGTTATCATTTAATCCTGAAAGTTTTTGTGCTTCTTGTAAAGATATTGAGGTTTTCTCTGCGATTAAATTAGCAACTTTTCTTTCAGGGAGACCATGTTTTGAGTATAATATTCCATTAACACCCAATTCAATTATTTTTTCTTGTTTTGAGCTTAATTTTACTATATTTTTGTTAGATAAGAATTCTAAAGCCCTTAATATTGCAGTTTTTCCTAGCTCTATTTTTTTATCTATATCTTCTAAAGTTTCCTCTTTTAAATGAGGAATAATCAATCTTTCATTGGGGGATAAAGATTCAACTATCTCGTTTAAGTTTATCTCCTTTGATTTCCTTTCCTTTTTTACCATCTTTAAACATAGTTTGTCAGTTTTATAAAGTTTAGTAGAATGAAATATTTAATTAAAAAACTTAAAAGTCTGTTGTGTGCTTGCTTTTAAACTAAGAAAAAAACCTAAAATATCCTGTTTTTTGTAGTTTTCTTCTGGGAACAGAATGATTTGAGCTTTTGTTCTCTTGCATAACTGTATGTTTTGTATTATTCTTGAAAGAATAATTGCCTTGTCTTTTTTATTTTTGTTTTTTAATTCTTCTATGTTTATGCCTATTTTTATGTTGTTTTGTTTTGCAAGCTTGGCAAGAACTTCATTTAATCTAGAATCTCTCTGCTTTAACTTATCTTTTCTGTCATGCTGTTCTAAGCCAACCACCATTTTTACATCTTTATTTTCAAAGATTTTTCTATTGAATTTATCATCTTGAGCCCGAACTATGATTGGCTTATCTTGCTTTTTCAGCTTTTGGATTTGTTTTCTTGCTTCATTTATGTTAGATGTGTTTATTATCTCCATAGATTATAACAAATCTTTTAAACCTTAAAAATGTTGTTAGTTCCCACTAAAATGGAGAAAAAATATCATTTTAAATTGAAATTACAAGGAACCGTAAGAGAACCTATTTTGAACATAAAACCAGTGTCCTATAGGAAAAAATCAATTCCATATCCGATTAATTTTTCAGAATTAAATGTTCCTATTGTTGTTGATAATAGAAATTATTCAGGAGATAGTTTTGATTTGGGGTATTTTCTTGATTTTGAAAACGGGTTTGATCAAAATGGCGAAAGGCAAGATTTGTTTAAAAGTAAGAATTTAATACGTCTTTTATCTGATTTTAATGTAAGAATCGATGAGGATTTAAGAAAAGCTCTTTGTTTTGAATCTAAATTAAAACCAAGGTATAGTGTTATTATATCAG
>Ga0209541_10015505_pt1 | contig 11369 bp, 10 predicted proteins | sample RifCSPlowO2_01_FD_184027 | JGI IMG/M metagenome (GOLD analysis project Ga0209541, IMG submission 184027) | Groundwater microbial communities from Rifle, Colorado - Rifle CSP2_plank lowO2_0.1 (SPAdes) (version 2) | ecosystem: Environmental > Aquatic > Deep subsurface > Groundwater | place...
TACGCAATATTGAAATGCGATGTCCCTTCGTTTGATTCAATGGCGATTCGATCTCATGCAATGAAATTTGACACCATCGTCTTTCAAAAACAAATCATGCAATTCGTTAAAAATGCCGTCGAAAGAGTATGAAAATCGTCATAGATGCTCGATCTCTCGCAACGACGCCAATGACAGGCGTTGGCTACTATACGCTTCATTTCCTTAATGAGCTTGCACAGACACATTCACGTTACCCCGTCGACATATTCTTATTCACCTCGGGACGAACACCGAGCCCGTTGTTGAGAGATGCTATTTCACAACTGCCATTTCATCATATTCATATATCGATCCCAAATAAACTTCTGAACGTCTGGCTTGCATCCGGAGCCAAGCCAGGACTTGAATCTTTCCTACCAAAACATGACGCATTTTGGATGCCGAATTTAAACTTTGCCACGTGTAATCCTAACTTCTCAAAATACATTACAATCCATGACCTCTCCTTCTTGCATAATCAGCGATATTACTCGCTTAAAAACCGTTTGCGGCACAGGTTACTGAATGTTCAAAAATTGCTTGAATCCTCGACAATGCTCTTTGCAGTATCGAATCATACTGCAGCTGACATCAAACGATTTTTCCCCGACCTGCATACGCCGGTTCGTGTGATTAGGCCTGGCGTTCGTTCCGCAAACCTCTCAGAGCCCTCGCCTCCGTTTGAGATGCCGAAAAAATTTTTACTCTACGTTGGCACCCTGGAGCCGCGGAAAAATCTGCTTGGTGTACTTGAAGCATTTCGAGTACTCAGACGCACTCATACCGATCTCTCGCTCATACTCGCGGGACAGATACACAATCTCCAGACACCGATTCGATCGCGCATTCGTGACGAAAGCGGAATCCGGTACAGATCGTACGTCAGCGATCATGAAAAAAAAGCACTCTACTCAAACGCGCTGGCCTTACTATGGCCCTCTTTGTATGAAGGTTTCGGATTCCCTCCGCTTGAAGCGATGGCGTATGGCACGCCAGTCATCACGAGCTACAGAACCTCTCTTCCTGAGATTTTAAAAAATTCGGCATGGTACGTGAATCCGTATAATGTTGCTGAATACGTACGGGTAGTAGAGCACATCCTTGACAATCCAAAACGGGGAGTGCTTGCACCTGTTTATTCGTGGACGCACTGTGTCGATCAAACACTTCGTGCTATGCTAGAAACCTATGCGGATAGGAATTGATGCACGCTTTTGGGATTCAACGTGGCAAGGTATCGACCGGTATACGGGCGAGATAATTATGCACCTTGGAAAATTTGACCGGAAAAACACGTATTGTATCTTTGCCCGAAACGATGCACATATCCCGAAATTGCCGATGAATTTTCACCTAGTGCGTGTTTCATATCGCTGGTACGGCTTCAGCGAGCAGATAACGTGGCCCCTTCTTCTGCGAAAATACAAACTCGATCTTATGCACTTTACCCACTTCAATGTGCCACTGCTCTACAGGCAACCGTTCGTAGTCACTATCCATGATCTGATTCTCCTTCACTCTCGCGGTACTCACCTGAGCACATTGAACCCGGCTTTTTTTGCGGCAAAATATGCAGTGTACAAAGTTGTACTCTCAAGCGCTGTACGACGTGCGTCGAAAATAATTACTATTTCGCAGTATTCGCGCAAAGACATAGAAAGGTACTATCCGGCAATTCGCGACAAAATTACTGTTATATACAACGGTATTACTTCTGGTGAAGGCATAACTGACGATGTTGCGCGCAGTTTCACGTTCCCGCAAAAATTCGCGCTCTATGTCGGCAACGCATATCCCCATAAAAATCTGGACTTTCTTCTCAAGGAATTTCACGCGTGGGCGCAAGACCATCGAGATTGCGATCTCGTGCTCATTGGTAAGCGGGATGCTTTTTATGCGTCTCTTGAGCAGCGTTATCCGTCGGATAAATACAAACATTTTCATTTTACGGGCCTCGTAGATGATGCAACTCTTATGAGAGCTTATCGAGAAGCACGCCTCTTTATCATGCCATCTCTTCATGAGGGCTTTGGCATGCCGGTACTTGAGGCAATGAGTGCTGGGACCGCCGTATTGGCCGCTCAGGCGGGTGCTACGCCTGAAATAGCCGGCGATGGAGCACTCTATTTCGAGCCGCATAATTCCCAAGATTTTCAAACAAAATTGTCCATAGCTTTCAATGACGTGAAAACCCGCGACGTTCTTCGCGAGCGAGGCTACAAACGTGTTCAATTATTTAGCTGGATGAAAGCGGCACAACAGCACCATGCGCTTTACTCAGAGTTCAAGAATCAGTATAATGCATAGGTTATGGCAAATCTGAGGAGGACAACTAAAACGCCGAGAACGGAAACGAATGATGACGTTTTCAATTTGAGCTTGTACGCTATAGAAGAACAACGAGTTGCCAGGGCGAAACGACGTCCTCAGCGTTTTGCGATTAAAAAAACAGCTACGATTGCCACACCGCAACACAGGGCACAGAGCACAGGTAGGGAGGCCCTGAATAGGCTTATCGAGTCAGACGCTGCGACGTCCGCGCTACAACCGCGTGCGCAAGCTTTGAAGGAAGTCCCCGTATATCCGCGTCGTCCGACCGCACAACCTGCTGCGCTTTCCAATGCGCGACCCAATCGATCCCGAACAATGCCACGTGTATACGAAACTGTTGAGCGGCATCGCGAACCCGTCTCTCCGTACGTCATAGATTTAAGAAAACATTACTTGATAGAAAAAAATCGATTGAACTTGATCCAGCAACCCACTCCCTCGTTTGCACATAACCTCTGGAATTACTTCGCACGTGCTCAATCGATTGAACGTGTACGGTGGCATATTCCGAAACGTACTCGTGCAGTTCAGCAGAGAGAAGAACCAGAAGACGCTGACGACATTGATTCATCGCTTACAATTCGAAGAATGCCTGCACTTCTTACGTTCAGTGGCGTTATGCTTTTAGTGTTGTTGCCCATTTCGGGAGTCAAATACGGACAATCGCTTCTTTCTCATTCGCGACTGTTGCTAGACGAAAGCACTACGGCCGTACATTCGCTCACCAATGGATTCTCGACATTATCGGCAACTGAATACGGTGACGCGGCATCGCAGCTCGCTGAGGCAAGCAAAAACTTTCAAACGGTGCAACGGTCACTGAACGAGTACAGCTCGGCGTTACAAACCGCAGTTGCGTACATCCCGGCCATTGGAAGCAAATTTGAACTTGCAAAAAATTTAACCACAGCGGGTAAACACATAGCTAACGCGGGCGCGATACTGTCGAGTTCGTTGCAAACGACGAAGACGGCGCCTCCCTCAGCGGCGTTGCTTGAGTTATCACAAAATCTTGAAGCTGCTGCGGACGCGCTGGAACGATCGCGTGTCGAGTTGCGCTCGCTCGATACGCGACTTGTCCCTGACCAATGGAGACAGTCCGCCGAGCTACTCCGTGACAATACCGATGACATTATCAGTAGCCTTAAGACGCTCAGCAGAATTTTAATGCTCGCGTACCACATTACGGGCGGTGAGCATTTTTCTCGCTATCTTGTGGTATTTCAGAACAATCGCGAACTCAGGGCGACAGGCGGTTTTATTGGCAGTTTCGCACGCCTCGACTTTTCAAAGGGAGAGGTTGTGGCAATCGATTTCCCCGGTGGAGGCGCGTATGACCTTGAGGCCGGATTTCAGAAGCATCTCATCCCCCCGAAACCGATCTCAATCCTGAATAATGAGTGGCATCTCTGGGATGCAAATTGGTGGCCGGATTTTCCTACCTCTGCCGAAAAAATCGCATGGTTCTTCGAACAGGCGAGCGGTCAGACAGTTGACGGCATACTCGCGATCAACTCCGATATTATGCCCGGGTTGCTCGCGATCACGGGACCGATCGATCTGCCTGAGTATGGCGTCACTGTCGATGTGGATAACTTCTATCAAGTCATCCAGCAACACGTTGAAGAGGATTATGATAAGGAACTAAACCAACCAAAAAAAATTCTTGCCAGTCTGTATCCGTTGCTCATCGAACGACTCATGGCCGACAGTAACTATCAAAACCTCATTTCTGTGCTTACGGCTGCACTCTATAACAAGGACATACAAATTGCCATTTTCAATAACGACGATCTGTCGAGGCATCTCGCTACCCTTGGATGGGATGGAGCCATGAAAACCAACGACAAAGATTATCTTTCCGTCATATCGACGAATATAGCTGGCGGCAAAAGCGACGCATCGATTTTTCAAACAATCGATCATGTCGCAACCGTTAATGAGAGTGGAGAGATATTCGTGACCGTAAAAATCACAAAGTCACACCAAGCTGACCCGAGTGATCCTTTCGCCTACGTCAATAATGTTGACTTTACGAGAATCTATGTGCCTGAAGGAAGTATCCTGCTTAGCGCAAACGGCTTTCAACCGCCTGATGAGGCGTTGTACGCCATCCCTGCTGATTTTCAGCAGCAAGATGCCGATCTGCAGCGCATATCGCAGTATTTCGGTGCCGATGAAAATAGTGGCACGATGATTGGACGCGAGCTTGGAAAGACGGTATTTGCAAACTGGATGCAGGTAGCTCCTGGCCAGGTAACCTCAGCTGTCGTAACATACAAATTGCCATTTCATCTGAATCTCAAGAGGATCGCCGGTACGAAGCTCCTAGACTTGCTTGGCAATGGGGATGGCCTCATCGACAGCTATAGCTTACTTGTTCAAAAGCAATCAGGCAAAAGAAACACTATTATTAACTCAGAAATTCAACTTCCCGACCCGTTCAATATTCTTTGGCATGAGAGTTCTGATCCAGAGGCATTTGGTGTGACGTCATCAATCGGCGTGTTCAGTGCCGACCTTACTCGTGATATATACTACGCGATGCTTATCGGATCGACCGGACGATAGGATCTCGCGATGCTTATCTAATTAACAATACGCAATGCAACGCATTCGTAATTTTTGTATCATCGCGCACATTGATCACGGAAAATCAACGCTTGCCGATCGTATGCTGGAAATAACGGGTACGATTGACGCACGGAATATGCATGATCAATTACTCGATTCGATGGAACTTGAACGTGAGCGCGGCATCACGATTAAATTGCAGCCGGTTCAGATGAGCTGGCGAGGCACGACCTTGAATCTGATCGACACGCCAGGTCATATCGACTTTAACTACGAAGTATCGCGTTCGCTTGCTGCTGTCGAGGGAGCCATATTACTTGTTGACGCGACGCAGGGCATCGAAGCGCAAACGCTCGCAAATCTCCAGCTCGCGAAAGAGCAAAGGCTGTCCATCATTCCCGTAATCAACAAAATAGATCTGCCGGCTGCTGACATTCAGACCGTCACGCGTGATCTCGTGAATATTCTTGGTTGCGCGCCGGAGAACATTCTCAAAATTTCAGCAAAGACAGGCGAAGGAGTTTCTCTGCTTCTGGATGCAATCCTCGATAAAATACCGCCGCCGTTAAGCGACAGTAACGATATGACCCTTCGGGCGCTTATCTTTGACGCTGAGTACAATGAATTTAAAGGCGTTGTTATCTACTCCCGTATCTTCTCAGGAAGTGCGCGTCAGGGTGACAAAATTCGTTTTGTTCGATCGGGAACGACAGCGGAAGTTATCGAGGTCGGTTATTTTAAACCCGACTTGCAACCAACGCAGGTTCTTTCAAATGGAACCATTGGATACCTTATTACGAACATCAAAGAACTCGAAAAAACGCGCGTAGGTGACACTATTACACTCTCAAGTCACACGATTGACCCATTGCCGGGGTATCGAGCGGTCGAGCCAATGGTCTATGCTGGTGTCCACCCGAGTAATGGCGAAGATTACCCCAAGCTAAAAAAGGCGATCTACAAACTCAAGCTGAATGACGCGAGCCTGACAGTCACGCCTGACCATTCGGAGACAATGGGCTTTGGATTTCGATGCGGGTTCCTAGGGCTTCTGCACCTTGAGATCGTCCAGGAGCGTCTTGAGCGCGAATTTTCATTGCAAGTTACGATAACGAGCCCCACGGTCGCTTACCGTCTCTTTCTGCTGTCCGGCGAGGAAAAAATCATCACCTCGCCAGCTGACTATCCCGACCCGAGCCACATTCGATCGATAGAACAGCCCATGGTTGCGGTAAAACTTATCACACCTCAATCGTATATGGGGGTCCTGATGCAAGCAATTGTGGATAATCACGGCACCTTCGGGGATACGGAGTTTCTGGACGAAAGACGTGTCATTATTCACTGCACGATGCCGATGCGCAACATTATTACCAAATTTTATGACAAAGTGAAAACGATCTCATCGGGCTATGCATCATATAGCTATCACTTCTCTCACTACGAGACAGAGGACATCATTCGTTTAGATATCGTACTTGCAGACGATGCAGTCCCAGCGCTCGCAACACTTATCCCACGGGGCGATGCAGAAAAATTCGGTCGCGAAATCGTCGGGCGTCTGACGAAAATATTACCCAGACAGCAGTTTGTCATAAAAATTCAGGCTGCCATTGGCGGCAAAATCATAGCAGCAGAGCGGCTCTCGGCACTACGGAAGGACGTAACCGCGAAGCTCTACGGCGGCGATGTCACCAGAAAACGCAAGCTTCTCGAAAAACAAAAAAAAGGCAAAAAGAAAATGGCATCTTTCGGATCAGTCACCATACCACAGAAGACGTATATCGAGCTCCTGCGATTTGACTAGAAATACCCGAGAAACCCAGAGCCAAAGGCAATCATCGAAAGAATGACAAGCCCAGAAATCAGCGTCCAGAAGATACGGATAACCTTTCGTCGTTTCATGCTTACAGTATGGCGAATCAAGATAAATTAATCAACCCCGGAGAAAGAGTGTTCGCCAAACAAGCGAACCGCGAAGGATATTCGTGGCGAATTCGATGGCTGCTCGTCATCGCATCATTGATAGCATTTTTTTTCTTGCCAAAGTTTTTAACTCTGCATGTCCGAGGACTCAGCTTATGGACCGCGCTCTGTGGCGGTCTACTCATCTTGTGGGTTGTCAGCCGCGAGAGCGACGTAACGTACGCAGTCACACAACAAGCGCTGTATAAGCTTGTGAATGCCAAAATCCGAGCTTGGCGGATACCGCTTGATGAGATCATCGAGATTCGGACGAAGAGAAAAAGAATCATCATACGTATTCCAAAAAAGACGTTTCTTTTATATAATAATCCCCAGACGAAGGAGATACTTGACCTAATACGCACACTACGGAGCGGCGCGCACTAAGGAGGTATCATGGGCAAAAAAAAGAGCATTCTTGGAAAACTTCTACAGTCAAAGGTTATTTTTGCTATTCTTATCATCATAACCGTCATCAGTTGTTTTCGTCTCTCGCGAGAGATATCGCGACGAATGAAGATCAGTAATGAAATTCAAGAATTGCGCACTCAGACCGCACAATTACAGTCGCAACGCGACTCTCTCTCGCAGCTTATCCAGCGACTCGGCACTAATGCCTATGTTGAAGAGGAATTGCGAAAAAAATTAAACAGGGCGAAAGAAGGAGAGACTCTTATCATTATTCCGGATCAGGCTGCTGCCGACGACGGTCTACAGACCTCCCAATATGCATACCCGATTCCATATCGGTGGTGGAAATATTTCTTTGCAGATAATTCATGACGATACCAACTAAAGTCTTTTTTGTGTGTCTCGCGACTCTCACAGCTGGTATCACCTTGCCATACACGCCGTTGATCAGGAGTTCCGAAACAATACAGACAATCGCTGTGGCTCTTCGCCTTCCGGCATTGCGGGTCAATGACGCCGTGTTGAACTTTCGCGATGTCATAGGGCTCGCTAAGACACTCGACAAGACAGGTTTAGGATTGGAGACGGGTGACATCCGTAAACGCCTTCTACAAAAAATGCAAGAGGACACCCTCATGAAAACGATTGCAAATGACCTCGGTGCGACATGGACTCAAGATGACGTTGATGTATATTATACTCTTTTTATGCGGTCAAATTTTAGGTCTGATATCAACTCCATTGCACAACTTACTGACATCGATGAAGACATCTTCAAAGAGCGGATAATAGTGCCATTCCTGCTACGTGATATTGTCGGTAAATATCTCATCATTAACTCGACGAACAACGCACGAACACGTGCCGAAGAAATCCATGCTCAGGTTGCACGTGATCCAATCGCGTTTGAGGCGGTGCGAGCGAGTATATCACAGGACGTCCCTGACTCTCCGGAGTCTCAAATTATCTTGACCGACGAGGAGATCAGCAATGACAACCTTGCAATGCTGCGAACAATGGACACCGGAGATATAACACCAATAATTGCGATGTACGACGGATACCGCATTTATAAAGTAGTAAACTACTTCGATGAGCCGCAACGCGCGTGGCAACTCAGCGAAATCTATATTCCGTCAGATGTCCTCAATGAAACGATTCGAGAGTATGCAGCGAAAGCGAGAATACGAGTATATGCGAAGTCTTATTTTTACAATTAATATATGGAGCCGCCGGTGGGAATCGAACCCACGACCTACGGTTTACGATACCGTCGCTCTACCGACTGAGCTACAGCGGCATATGCTTCTGACAATATCATGAACAAGACCACAACAATAGCACTTGCTTTATTACTAACCTGCGTCATATACCCATCGCCTGTTTCTGCTGCAATTTACAGAGTTGACATCACGCAGGATAAAACTATTTTTGATTTAAGTCAACAACTGTCCGTCCAAATCGTTGACGTGCAGCCGAAACGTTCATTTATTTTCGTCGAGCTTACCATGGATTCTGAGAACGATTTTTACATTCGCATACGTCCTGCCACTATTCTTGTTCACTACCGTCTCATCGACCGCGGATCGCGACATGTTGAGACGCAGCTTTTGGCAACGGATCAGTATGGCAAAAGCATCGCTGCCCAAAAGGTAGCCATGACGACCGAATCTTCAATATATCTTGTTGAGGGGACCGACGTGAACTTTTATCGTTCTGAACTGAATAAACGCTCTGTTGAAATCTCGAAAACACAGCCTACTGCGGTGTCCACCGATGGTGGATTGAGTATCGATATTAAACCCACAGCAATACTGCGGAATTTTACACTACAGATAAGCGAAGGGATCCCTCTCCCGCTGCCGATAGATTTAGATCTTCTTTCCCCACTATACGAATTCGATATCAGCGACAAATCCGCAGTCATCACCGACATTCCCATAACGATCAAAATGCAGTATACTGACGACGGAAGCGAAAGCAAGTCAATATATTTTTTTGACAAGGTGCGTGCTACATGGATAAAACTGCCTTCATACAATAACGTCGAGGAACACACGGTAGCAGCGTCTATCCATCTCACTTATGCACCGCTTGGCATATTTAGCGATGGGGACTCGGCGGATGGGATTGCCAGCTGGTACGCTTACAAAAACTGTCTATGTGCTGCATCACGCGATTATCCGCGCGGCACTCAGTTGCGAGTCACCCGCCTTAAATCCGGTAAAAGCATAGTCGTGACAGTAAATGATTATGGACCCGAGGAAAAGACGGGAAGAATCATCGATCTGGATAAACGCGCATTCTTAGCTCTCGGCTCCCTGAACTCGGGACTAATATACGTGAATATCCACCCCGAGAATGAACAAAATGAGTAGAGACTATGATAGAACTTCGTGAGGTCACCAAAAGGTATCCACCAAAAACTTTCGCGCTGAATGCCATCTCCCTTTCTGTCGCCCCAGGCGAATTCGTATCAGTCGTCGGGCAAAGCGGCAGTGGAAAATCAACACTGATCAAACTGCTCATGGCCGATGAACGTCCGAGCGAAGGCCATATCATTCTCGGGGGATGGGACATCACTCGTATAAAGAAGCGCGAGATTCCCGTTCTCCGAAAGCAGATAGGGGTTATTTTCCAGGATTTTAAATTGCTGCAGTCAAAAACGGTATTTGAAAACGTCAGCTTTCCGCTCGAAGTTTCCGGTCATCGCACAGCTGAAATTCGAAAAGTCGTAACTCAACTACTCGCCCTCGTCAATCTCTCCAAGAAAAAAACAAGCTTTCCGCATCAGCTATCTGGAGGGGAGAAACAGCGTGTTGCCATCGCTCGAAGTATGGTGCACAGACCGAAACTCCTTATGGCAGACGAACCGACAGGAAATCTTGACGCAATTCACTCTCGCGAAATTATCGATTTATTGCAAAAGATCAACTCATTCGGAACCACAGTCCTTCTCGTAACACATGATCGTGAAATCGTGAACATGCTCAACAAGCGAGTTCTTACGCTGGATAGCGGCCACCTCATCAGTGATCAGCGGCGCGGTAAATACCTGTTATGATACGAACGATTGTACGAGTGACAAAGTACGCGTTTCAAAACTTTTTTCGAAATTTCTGGCTGACGGTAGCAACATTGATCGTGATACTTATTTTTTTGACACTGGTCAATGTCGTCATCAGTATCAATTATATGAAGTCGGTGGCGCTCGAAGCATTCAGCGAGCGCATCGACATCTCACTTGATTTCAAGCAGACCATTACTGAATATGAAATTCTGGCACTCCAGGACGCACTTAAAAAAAATGAGGCCGTGAAATCAATCGAGATGATAACGCCTGATGAAAATTTGTTCAGCTTCCAGTCGCGCTATCCGGAACTGTCCGAAAAAATTCTTCCCGTTCTCGATACTAATCCCTTGGGATACTCCCTCATCATACGAGCGCGGGAGATCGAGGATTACGCGGGTATCCTCGATAGCATTGAATCTGATTCCTCAATAACGGATCTTCTGTATGCTGCGCCGCAACTTCTTGACACGCGAGCCATCACAGTAACCCTTGCAGCTGTGATAGAAAAAATTAACCAGGTCGCGAGCGGATTTGCAGTAATATTTTTTTTCATCGCCATTGTTATCATCTTCAACTCGATTCGCGTAAGTATCTACACGCAACGGGAAGAGATAAATATCATGCGCCTTGTTGGCGCTACAAACACCTTTGTCCGTCTTCCATTCATGATTGAAGCAGCCTTGTACTCAATCGTGGCTCTTGCACTCATGACGATTCTAGCCGTTATAGCTTTACCGCTCGTCGATGCTTTCATGAATGAAAAAATCTTTGCCGGTTTTACGACGCTTGACGTTTCCAACTTCTATTCGACACACTATATTGAAATATTTGGAACGCAGTTCCTCGGATTGATCTTCCTCACTGCCGCGAGCACGATCTATGCGTTGCGGCGGTATCTCAGAGTATAACGAGGTGTGCTACGATTTTTTGAGTGGCTCAATGTCGGCGTAACGAGCATACTGGACAGCACCATCAAAACGGCGTCGTCGTGCGG
>Ga0209541_10015506_pt1 | contig 11369 bp, 12 predicted proteins | sample RifCSPlowO2_01_FD_184027 | JGI IMG/M metagenome (GOLD analysis project Ga0209541, IMG submission 184027) | Groundwater microbial communities from Rifle, Colorado - Rifle CSP2_plank lowO2_0.1 (SPAdes) (version 2) | ecosystem: Environmental > Aquatic > Deep subsurface > Groundwater | place...
AGGCCGAGGGAGAGGAGGATGGCGCCTGTTATAGCGATGATCCAGGTAGGGCCGGCGTTACCGGCGGGGACGATTTCGGTAGCCGGGGTGGGGACAGGAGTGGTCAGAGCCAGGGGGCGGGGAGTAGCAGTAGGCCGTGGGGTGGAGCTGGGACCCGGAGGCGAGGTGGGACCGGGAGTGGTTGTGGGAGAGTCACAGAAACAATCGGAGTCATCAGGACAGGAGGGAGTACGACAGAAACCCTGGTAGCAGAATAAGCCCCCCTGGCAGTTGTCGTTACTGCCGCAGGTGCCATTACAGTTGTTGGGCTCGCCGGTGGTGGGTGGCGAGGTGGGAGATGGGGTGAGGGACGGTTCGGGGGTGGGAGTGGATGACGGACCCGGAGTGGGAGTGGGAGTCGGAGTGGGTGAGGGACCGGGAGTCGGGGTGGGAGTGATAGTGGGGGTGGCGGTAGGGCCCGGGGTGAGATCGAAGCTGAGAGTGCAAGAGATATCCGGGATAGGGGTGGGAGTGACGGTCGGAGTAGGGATTTCCTCTGCTGCTATTGGCTGAGGAGGAATCGGCTGGGCACGGCGGCGATATAGGGTGGTGGCGGTGACAACAGTGATGACTGTCAGCAGGGCGGAGATACCGGCAGCCAATATGAGGTGACGGCGGTTGTTATTGGGGGGGGTGGTGATATCAACCTGGGGGGTATCAGGGGCAGATGGCGGTTCAATGACTGCCGGGGTGGGAGTGAGAAGATTTTCTTCGGGCATATTAGGGAGCTAAGGGGGTGGCAATTAACGAATAGGATGTGGGTTCAGTGGCGGTAATAGTGTAGTCAGCCTGGAAGTAGCCGCTTTCGAGAGTAGTGTCTATTTCGACCGGGGTTTGGGATACGCCGCCGATAGTAAGTGTGAAGCGGAAGCGGGAGACGGTGGTGTCGGTGGCGGTGGCCAGGGCGCGGAAAGTGACGGTATCATCGGTCTGAATTTGAGCGGGAGTGATTTCGACACCGTCTCTTAAAACTTTAACCTGCTGGCATTGATAAACAGGGATCGGAGTCGGAGTGGGGGAGGCAGACGGGGACGGAGAAGGAGTCGGGCTGGGGGTGGCAGTGGGAGTAGGGCTGGGAGTCGGGGACGGAGAAGGAGTCGGAGTAGGGCTGGGAGTCGGGGACGGGGTGGGGGAAAGAATGGGAGAGGGAGTAGGAGATGGAATGGGCGTCGGGGAGGGGGTGGGGGTGGGGGTGGGAACTACCTGGGTTTTGTAGCAGAATTCCACATCACCGGAGTCACCGAAAGAATCGACGGAGAGAATACTGGCGGGGAAATTGAGATTGTAAATTTTTACTTCGTCATCTGCGGTAGTTGAATCAATACTTCGGACTATTTCGCCGGATGCGTTTTTGAAAACAAGTTTCCAGGTTCCATGGTCGTGGTCGAGGGCCAGAATTGAAATAAATTCAACCGGATTATCAAATTTGAGAGTGAAGTCGTCGTTGGGATCGCCCAGCCTGCCTAAACCATCTGCACCCTTATCTCCCGTACGGGCTCTGACTTGGCCGGCGGTAAATGTGGCTTGGGCCAGCCTGTCACCGCTGTGGTAAGTTTTGCCTTCTTCTGCCTGGCTGAAGAATCTCGTACCACCTGATGAGCATTCGTAAGAGTTGCCACCATTATTGTCGTCGGTAGCCCCGGATTCGAGGCGGGCTTGCCGCTGGACCAGAGCCACACCGGCTACGGCGCCTATTAAAAGAATAGTCAGTCCTGCCAGAGGGAGTATCAATTTATTTCTGGGAAGGGGGGTGGTACTTGAGTCGTCGTTGTCGGGGGGTCCGAGGGGATTTGTCGGAGGCAGGTCGGGTACGGGGGCAGGGCTATTGTCAGGCTGGGGAGGGGAGAAAGAGGTGTCCGGGGAGGGGATACCCGGGTCGGGAGCGGGACCTGATTGGAGGGCAGTGGGGTCAGGCAGCATGGGTTACCATTTCATGGTAGACCTTTACACGGATCGAGTCAAGATTTAAACCGTTTTGATGTTGCAAATCGGGAATATTGAGTAAGTTGGTGAAATGAAAATGGGTCTGGTACAATAGTTTTATGAGGTATTCACAGCTGTTTCCCAAGGCAAAGCGGGAGGCTCCCAAGGGGGCGGTGACGGCTAACCACAAATTGCTGGTCCGGGCCGGGTTTATCGATCAGCTGATGGCCGGCTCCTGGACACTTCTGCCTATGGGGTGGCGGGTGGTGACAAAAATAAACACGATAATCCGGGAGGAATTGGACGCGATCGGGTGCCAGGAAATGCTGATGCCTTTGATGCACCCTAAAGAAATTTGGAATGAGACAGGCAGGTGGGAGTCGGCTGCGGAGGTAATGTATCAGTTGAAGGACAGCCGGAAAAAAGAATTTGCGCTGTCGTTTACACATGAGGAAATAGTTATGGATTTGGCGCGTAAGCATGTGACTTCTTACAGGGATCTGCCGCTGGCGGTATACCATTTCTCGACTAAATTCAGAAATGAAACCCGACCGCAGGGGGGGATTCTGCGCGGACGGGAATTTCTGATGAAGGATTTGTATAGCTTACATGCCAGCGAGGCGGATCTTGTGGCTTTTTACGAAAAAGTATCGGAGGCGTATTTGCAGATATTTAAAAGGATCGGATTTGACATTTACGTTACCGAGGCGGCCGGCGGAGTATTTACCGAAGGGCATACCCGGGAGTTTCAGGTGCTGGCCGAGGTGGGGGAAGATACGATTCTGATCAAGCCGGGAACGCATGAGGCGTATAACAAAGAGATATTTGCAGGAGAAGAGACTAAATTTGAAGCGAGGAGAGCAATTGAGGTGGGGAATATTTTTCCTTTCGGGGACAAGAAGTATGCTGAAAAAATGGGGGGGTATTTCAGGGATAAGGACGGGGTGAAGAAACTGATGCATTTTGCCAGTTATGGTATCGGGACGACCAGGGTGATGGGGGCGGTGGTGGAGGTGTACCATGACGATAAAGGGATAATCTGGCCGGAGAGTGTGGCGCCGTATCAGGTGCATTTAGTGACATTGGAGAATCAGGAACCAGGAAGCAGGAAGCAAGGGGAGAAGGTGTATACCCTTCTGAGTGGAGCTGGAATAGAGGTGCTTTATGATGAGACCCAGAGGAGCGCGGGGGAGAAGTTTGCCGATGCTGATCTGATCGGTATCCCGGTGAGGTTGGTGGTATCTGATAAGACCCGGGATAGAGTTGAGTGGAAGAATCGGGATGAAGAAGGGACGGAAATATTGGAGGTGGATGAGGTGATAAGGAGATTGGTATAATGGCGGCTATGCTGACTTTGCCTGAGGGGACAAAGGTTCCGGATCATGTGGTATATATTCCGGACGGTAACAGGCGTTGGGCCAGGGCGAGAGGTTTGCCGCCGATTGAGGGGCATCGAGCCGGATTTGAAAATACGTTACGTCTGATGCGGGCTACGCGCAGCTGGGGAATACATACTGTGACGGGGTGGGGTTTATCCACGGAGAATTGGCTGGAGAGGCCCAAAAATGAAGTAGAGTTTTTGATGCGGGGGATGGTGCGGTATTTGGATAAGTATCTGGATGAGGCGCAGAAAGAGGGGATACGGGTGGTACATCTGGGGCGCAAAGACAGGCTGCCGCGAGTACTTTTGGACAAACTGGCGGAGGTGGAGGAGAAAACGCGGGGGAACGCCAAGCATATTTATAATTTAGCCTTGGATTACAACGGGCCGGATGAAATTATGCGGGCGGTCAAAAGAATTATTGCGGACGGGATACGGCCGGAACAGGTGGATCGGAAACTGATGGACAGCTATATGGATACAGCAGGTCAGCCTTATCCGTATCCGGATTTGATAATCAGGACCAGCGGGGAACAGCGGACAAGCGGAATTCTGCAGTGGCAAAGCGATTATGCGGAAATGTATTGGGAGCCGGATCATTTTCCGGATTTTTCGCCGGCAAAACTGCGGGAAGCGATTCTGGATTATTCCAGGCGCAGGAGGAGGTTTGGAGGTAATGATGCGATGGAGCATATGGCGTTTAAACCGCAGGTGATGGCCAAGCTGGAGTTGGATTTCCGACGGGCCTTGGGTGAAAGCGACAATAAAAAATTAAGTGATTTGGTGATTAAATATGTCAGGGAGCAGTACGGGTTGTCCAAGGGATTGGCAAAAACTGCCGGGTTGGGTATGGCCAGGGCCTTACGCTCTGGTCAGCAAAAAGACTGGGAGAGTGCTAAGAAAGCATTAAAAGGTCTTTATGAGGTGATAAAACATAATGTGGGGCTGGCGTTTGAACCGGAACTGGTAGCTAATATTGAGGTAAATCTGTGGCGGGGTAAGCAAACTGAGGAGGAGACGCGGCAGCTGGTGGCGGAAAAATACAGACTGTCGAATTTCCAGGCCAATAAGTCGGCGCATCTGGCATATTTGGCAAGTATGGAGACACAAAAGGGAAATTGGGAGAGAGCGAAGTGGTATATGGAGAAGTATTATGAGGCGCTCAAAGAACGCGTAGCGTGATGAATTTGGATCGGGGGGCAAAGAAGGTATTGGGTGAAATCGCTGGTCTTGACAGGGCGGTGTTTGCGTATGTAAATTCGTTACCTCATTCGAAGGGGCTGGATAGGTTTTTAATACTATTAGATGTGTGGTATTACTTCGTGTTGTTGTATATGGTGGTGATGGGGGGGGACTGGAGGCTATTTGGGGAACTGTTGGTTTTGGCTATAGCTGTAAACAGCATACTTCTAAAAAGGATCTTTAAGAGATTGAGGGTGTTTGAGCGTCTGGAACAAGCCAACGTTGTGATCAGAGAGAAGCCGTTGCCAGAATTTATTAGGCAAATTGACAGATATAGTTTTCCTTCAGGGTCTGCGGCTATTTCTATTACTGCTGCAGTCGGATTGGCAAGTTTATATCCTTTACATCCTTTTATGGTTGGTGTGGGATGGTTTTTTGCATTGGCTAATGGGATACAGAGACTTTACTTTGGGGCCCACTTGCCGTCTGAAGTGATAGGAGGATGGATTACCGGTGGTGTTACCGCCTTAATTGGTCTGAGGTTTCTGAGTTGACGGGGGGGTGGGCAGAGTTATAATGAGCCGTAATGAGTGAGCTTCCTTCCCCGCGGGACGTGTTTGGTTACTTTGGGTATTGGCAGGGAAGGGTGGATCCGGTGATAAAGCAGTACTTGGGATCTGAAAAGGGAAAGAAATATGCTGCTACTCAGTATGGGGCTGAGGTGCTGGGAGAAGTGGTTGACTTGACTTTACGAGGGGGTAAGAGGCAAAGAGTAGCTTTTGTGGCCGCGACGTTTGGTTTGTTGAGGGGGGATTTTGATGACTTGTCAGTGAAGGCGATAGCAGATGCGGCGGCGGCCGTCGAGTTGCTTCAAACGCAGTTACTTATTCATGACGATGTGATTGACCGAGCTCCCACTAGGAGGAAGGGAGTGACTATTCATGAGAAGTTTAAGCAGCAGGCGATAGCGAAACAGTACAATTTTGACAACCAGAGGTATGGAGATAGTGTGGGCTTGTTGGCGGGGGATCTCGCGGCTTATTTTGCTTGTTATCCTGTTTTGGCTTCGGAAGCTATTTTGGTTGACAAGAGGGTGAGGATTCTCGATATATTGCTCAGGTCGGGAATAGATACTTTCTATGGTCAGTTGTTGGATCTATTGCGTGATGCAAGGGGGTATACGACGGAGGAGGAGATTTTGGAGTTAGCGTTTGTAAAGGCGGGAAGATCTTCGGGGGAGGCGCCGATGCATATTGGGGCAGTCTTGGCGGGTGGAGACAATGAACAAACTCTTAGTAAATTGAGTGCTTATGCAGTCCCAGTGTCAGTTGCTGCTCAGCTTCAAGATGATATCTTGGGGGTGTTTGGGGATGAAGAGAAGCTGGGGAAATCGGTGTTATCAGATTTGGCTCAAGGGAAGCAAACATTGTTGGTTTTGCATTCCTTGGAGGTAGGGAGTAGGGCGCAGGTACAGGTTTTGAAGAGGTTGGTGGGGAAAAAGGACATAGCCAGAGACGAGGCGGCAGTTGTGATGGAGATAATGGAAGACACCGGAGCCTTGCAATACGTTATGGACAAGGCAAGGCATTATGCATCCGAAGGCCAGAAGGTGGTGGATCAAGAGTGGGATAAATCATGGAGAGAAGAAGAGCGTGTTTTCTTTTGGGCAGTGGCGGAAGCAGCTGTCAATAGGGAGTATTGAAGGAAAATATGGAAGCGCTAGTTCCTACTCATGTGGCGTTGATAATGGACGGGAACAGAAGATGGGCTAAGAAGAGAAATTTGCCTCCCATAGAGGGGCATAAAATGGGGGAGAAGAGGATAGAGCCGGTAGCATTGCGATGCAAAGAGCTGGGGGTGCTGGCTGTGTCTTTTTACACCTTGTCCAGAGAGAATCTTAATAGGCCTAGAGGGGAAGTGGAAGCTCTTCTTGATGTTTTGAGAGTAGGGGCGGGTCCAATGTTGAAGAGACTGGCGGAGGAGGACATTCGTTTTGTCCCCTTGGGGAATTTACTCCTGTTTCCTCAGGATATATGTGACATTTTATTAGATGCGGCCGGCATAACCTGCCACAATGAGGGGATGATAGTTAATCTGGCGTTGGCTTATGATGGAAGAGACGAAATTGTTAGGGCTGTGGGGAAGCTCAACGCGGGGGGGATTACAGGCGATGCCATTACGGAAGAGTTAATCTCTTCTAAGTTAGATACTGCTGGCCAGCCGGATCCTGACTTAGTAATTCGTACCGGGGGGAGATCTAGACTTTCTGGATATCTCCCTTGGCAAACGGTATATTCGGAGATATATTTTACTTCTGTCCTATGGCCAGATTTTATGGTTGAAGATTTTGACCAGGCACTTAAGTGGTACAGGGAGCAAGTGAGGACGTTTGGTAAGTAGACATTATGGTTAATTCATTTGCTGAAGTCTTAGCGGCGAAAAGAGATAAAGTTTGGGGTGTCATTGAAGGTTATTTGGGTAATCCGAAATATCCGCAGGCTTTCTCGATTCCTTCCCACTATGACGGACTTTGTAGGGCGCATTGGGAAATTGTGAGGGAGTACCCCGAAAGGAAAGGGAAATATATACGCCCGACTCTGGTGATGCTGACAGCGGCGGCGATGGGAGTACGGGAAAGCTTGGCTCTTCAGACAGCGGCGGCAATGCAGGTGAGTGAGGACTGGTTGCTGATTCACGATGACCTTGAGGACGATTCTGAATTCAGGAGAGGGAAACCTACGTTACATAAGATGTTTGGGGACAAACTCGCGATTAATGCGGGAGATGCATTGCATGTGATTATGTGGAAAATCCTTTTGGATAACCAAAAAATCTTAAAGAAGGACGTTTTTTTGAGAGTTTTGGAAGAATTTTATGTTATGTTAACCAGAACCGTTCTGGGTCAGGGGGGGGAGATTAAGTGGGCGATAGATGGGAGAATAGGCTTGGATGACAGCGACTGGTTTTTCATTGCGGATGGAAAGACAAGTTATTATACAGTTGCGGGGCCGATGAGACTGGGGGGGATCATTGCTGGTGGAACACCACAACAGCTGAGTCTTCTAACTGATTTTGGGAAGCGATTGGGAAGATGCTATCAACTGGTTGATGATATATTGGATTTGACCAGCGACTTTCGTGGCTTAAAAGGAAAGCTTCGTTTTAATGATCTTTACGAAGGCAAGACAACCATGATTTTGGCTCATCTGTTACGTTCTGCGCGGAAATCGGAGCGGGAAGAAATTATCAATTTTCTAGCTAAACCCAGGGGAGATAAGAAAGAGAGTGAAGTTTTAAAGATTGTCGGCTTGATGCATAAGCGCGGGAGTATAATGTATGCTCGTGAAAAAGCAAAAAAAATTGGAGAAGAGGCTAGAGATATATTTGAAGGTAGGTTGAGATTTTTGTCTAAGAATCCGGCTCGGAGTTATTTGAAGATGGGGATATCTTTCATCCTAGACAGGGATTATTGAGCCTAGAGTTAAGTTCTGAAGCGATTGACTATATCCAGGGAATTGCCGAATATATGGTGGAGCGGGAAGTCTGACAGGTCCGGATCAGTTGTTCTTAAAATAGTCCAGTATCTCTAATCTGCTGCCGGTGACGGGGAATGTCCGCAGGTTGAAATTGTGGTTAAGATAAAGATTCCAAATTTGTTCGTCAGGGAAACCGTTTTGCCTGAGAACGCTGAACCTGAGCAGATAATCTTTATATCTTCCGGCCACGTAAGAGTTGCTGACCAGGGGATCGTTGATAGCCGAAAAATTGGCATTTATTTCGCTTTGAAGCGGGTTGGTTTCACCTAATATTTTGAAATCAATATAATGCCGGAGCTCATGCTTGAGCAGAATGTAGTCCGTGGTGGAATTTTTATAAGATTTGGGTAAGACGATGGTTGAATTATTATCATAATAAGCACTGATTTGGGGGGAGATGATTCCCTCAGTGATCTGCTGCTCTAATTCATAATTAATATTTAACCCGGGATATGCCGTGGCTATCGCGTTTTCCTGAGCGGAATACGTATCAGCCCAAAAGTCTATCGCGTATTTTAAGGAAGGGCTGTCATGTATTTGGTAATTCACGGATAAATTTTCTTCATATCCTTTTTCCCAGCGCAGGGCTTCTTCACCCTTAAAAAATAATAGTACCAGACCGTATTTATTGCCCCAGTAAAACATCTCCTGCGGGGTATTAAAACCCATCGGCGGCACCTGGGAGTAGTCTCCGGCTAAAGCTCTTTTGTACCATTCGGGATATTTGAGCGGCTGGCAGGGAGCATTCCAGTGTTCACACTGGTGGCCGGTGGGGTCGGTATTGTTGACGGGGTTGTTGCCCGCATATGAATATCTATTTAATTCATTACCTGCGGTATCCGCCTGAGTAAAACGGGCGGTTTGGGGATGATAGTAACGGGCGTTGTAGTAGTAGAGGCCGGTGGCATCGGTGTCCGAGATCTGGCCGGTGTACTGGCGGCGGGTGGGCAGAGTGCCGACGGCGGCGCGGGTAGTACCGAAGGGGTAGTAAACCTGTTTGGAAACAAGTTTGCCGGCAGAATCAGTCACCAGGCCGGTACTGCCCAGATGGTCCTGGTGGACGAAACTTAAGGATTCAGCAGCTGATGCTACTTGCGAATATCCGGATACGGATAGTGTTATTGCTATAAATAATCCGAAACCCGTTTTTGGGAGCATGTTTTTCAAAACGGCGTAAAATTGCCGGTGTTGATAAGGGAAGATGTCTTCAATTTATCGGGTCTGTTGCGGTCTGGCCGGTCATAACCGCATACGCCCGCCCAGACACAGGGGTAGTTCCCGTAAATAATGAATGTCGGAGTACTCTTTTTATTGGTCCAAATTTGATCGTAAATTTCGGTTATCCCTCCTTTGAAATCCGGATATTTGGTTTTCATATAATCCAGGTTTGCCTGATGCCAGACGATGAGCTGATTTAAGTCATGTAATTTGGTTACGGTACCGGATGTGGAACTCACACGCACTAATTTTGCATCATGCGCAAAAAATAAAGATCCTCCGGTGGGGTCCTCGTGACCGGATAAATACTGTTGAATTACTTCCTGGGTTATGGAGTAAGCATTCTTATACTGGGAGGACATTCTGGGACAATTGTCGGGATTTTGATAACAAATATCAAGCGCTGTATCTGCTAATTCGTCTGTAGACATACCGGGGTGAATGTACTGATTTTTCAAGTAAGGATCCAGATTGTTTTGCCAGCTTGTTAACAGGGCTCCTAAACCCTGAGTGTATAAAGGTAAATCGGGACTTAACAGCCGGTTGATGAAGATCCAGGCTAGTATTTCCATGACATTTTCTGGGGCGGTGGCATTGTTGGTTTCAGAAAATATTGCCAAAGCGATCCGGGAAATATCTTTTTCTTCTATTTCTGCTTGAGAAGGGGGTTTTGCTGATCGCATGCCGCTGGGGTCAGTAAAGTTTGGAGGATTGTTATTGGCATATGAATATTTGTTGATGCCGTCGCCTAATTTATCTGCCTGGGTGAAGCGGGCGGTTTGGGGATGATAGTAACGGGCGGCGTAGTAGTAGAGGCCGGTGGCATCGGTGTCCGAGATCTGGCCGGTGTACTGGTGCCGGGTGGGCAGAGTGCCGGAAGTTGCCCGGGTAGAGCCGAAGGGATAATAAACCTGTTTGGAGACTAATTTGCCGGCTGGATCAGTGGTCAGACCGGTACTGCCTAAATGGTCGGAGTGGATGAAGTGCAGGGTTTCAGCGGAGGACGCGGAAGGTGTAAATAGTAAATAGTAAATTGTGAATAGTAGAAAGTAGAACAGACGGCGGGGGAGCATAAGTTTAGCGAACGCTGGGATAATTGTTTATCCACTCAGATGTTAGCGGTACACCTTGTTTATTGAAATATTTTGCGACTTCCCATTCGTATTCGTGGGACTGAGGTGATGGAGTCCATGGCGCATCTCTGGCAATTTGGAGGGCGTGGTACCATTCTTCCGCACAAGCCAGGCAGACATTTAATTCATCACCCGTTTTTATCCCTGTTATTCCGGATCTGGGTAATTTGATACCTACCTTTCCGGTAAAATTATTCAAAGTTGAAGTGAAGTTGCCTTCCTGCCAATTAAGGGTTTGCCGCCGCTGAAATTCAAAAAGCGGAACGCCTCCCAAATCTAATGGAGGTTCGACGTAATTACCAGGGATATCAGCAGGAGTGGCTAATCCCAATGATGCGGCTCGGTCCCAATTGGTAAAATGGGCAATTGCGTTTGGATAAAAACCTGATTTAATAAGCTCTAAGCCTTCATCGATGTATTTTCCCAAGGCGTTTAAGTCGTCTACCAGACCTGCACCGGGAATGGGATTTATGACGTAACCGCAGGCATCCAGATTTCCGCCGCCGCATTGAATGATATCAATACCGGTATCGACCAGGTCGATGACGGGTAGCGCTTTTAAGGCCAGGGGGACCCAGTAGGCGGCTGTGACGGTTAAACCTGCGGATCCAAACACAATACCGGAGGCCAGGAAAACATCCGCAACGGAAGCGTCGGGAGTGTTGGCGGATATGGGTGGGACTCTGCCTCCTCCGCGGTGGGCGCCGAGTCTGGTTTCGGAAGGAAGCGGCAGCTGGTAGATGTATTTTCTCCACCCGGACCATCCCGACGGAGAGGGGGATTGGGGGATGTATCCTGAGGGGTCAATGCTGTTTATGGGATTATTACCCACATAGGCATACCTGTTGCCTCCACTGTTGGTGGGATCCGCCTGGGTGAATTTGGCGATTTGGGGGTTGTAGTAACGAGCGGCGTAGTAGTAGAGGCCGGTGGTATCGGTATCCGAGATCTGGCCGG
>Ga0209541_10015507_pt1 | contig 11369 bp, 17 predicted proteins | sample RifCSPlowO2_01_FD_184027 | JGI IMG/M metagenome (GOLD analysis project Ga0209541, IMG submission 184027) | Groundwater microbial communities from Rifle, Colorado - Rifle CSP2_plank lowO2_0.1 (SPAdes) (version 2) | ecosystem: Environmental > Aquatic > Deep subsurface > Groundwater | place...
AACAATCGCGTGCGCAATCGGATGCTCGGACTTGTTCTCCAATGATGCGAGAATCGCAATAATTTCCGCATCGTTTTTTTGAGATAAGTTCTTGAGCGACACAAGCTCCGGCTTTCCTTTTGTAATCGTGCCAGTTTTGTCCATCACAACTACGTTTACTTTGTGCAGCTTTTCAAGAGTCGCCGCGTCTTTGACAAGAATCCCCTCCCGCGCTCCTTTTCCGACACCCACGATAATCGCCGTCGGGGTCGCGAGCCCCAAGGCGCACGGGCATGCAATGACGAGAATGCCGACAAAAGAAACAAGGCCGAAAGAAAGCGCCTGCGAAAACCCCAGATATTGAGTGCCGATAGCGAGCCACGCTCCAAGCGCGACAAAAGCAATCACGAGCACGATAGGAACAAAAACGCCGGAAATTTTATCCGCGAGCGCCTGAATCGGCGCTCGGCTTCCCTGTGCTTCTTCAACCATTTTGACGATATGCGCGAGCATCGTTTCGGAGCCGACTTTTGTCGCTCTGAATGTGAATGACCCGCTGGTATTTATCGTCCCCGCAACGACAGAATCGCCCGCTTCTTTTTTGACAGGCATCGGCTCGCCCGTTATCATTGATTCGTCTACAAATGATTCGCCCTCGGTTAAACTGCCGTCCACTGGGATCTTCCCCGCCGGCTTTACGATAATGAGCTCGCCGCGAACAACTTGGTCCACTGGAATTTCAACCTCTTTTCCATCTCGCAAGACGAGCGCCGTCTTCGCCTGTAAATTCAAGAGCTTTTCTATCGCGTCCCCTGTTTTTAATTTTGACTGCGCTTCAAGATATTTGCCGAGCGCGATGAAAGCGATGACGATAATCGTTACGTCGTAATATGACTGCTCAACATTTATGAACGGCCGGAGCGATTCTTCAAACGCGGAAACGGCGAAGCTGTAGAGATACGCGGCCAAGGTTCCTAGGCCGATGAGCGTGTCCATATTTGCTTTTCCGTATCGGAGAAAGCGCCAAAAGCCGAGCAGGTACGGCTTGCCTACGACAAAAAGCATGTACGTCGCCATGAGCGGAATGATGTGGTGGAAAAATTCTTCCCAGAAATACGGAACTGCAGGAACAATATTAAATTGCGCAAAAGTCTCCCACCCCATTACATATGCGCTGAACACGGTAAGCGGTATGGCGGAAATAACTTTCCATTTCATATCCGCTATTTCCGCGAGCTTTTCTGTTTTTGATTGATTGAGTCCCATATGTCCCGCGTGTTCGCTTTCTGACATGCCCATCGAGAGGGCAGTCTGCGGTTCCGGTGCAATGAACGAGTAGCCGAGCGGTTTTATTTTTTCCGAAAGGTGGTGCGGATTTGTTTTCGCTTCGTCGTATGAAATCTTCGCCGCCTCCGTCCCGTAATTCACTTCTATGGAATTCACCCCCTCAACCTTCTTGAGAGTTTTCTCAATAATCGCCGCGCAACTGGCGCAGTGCATTCCCCGGATTTTGAAACTTTTATCGGTCATATAGTTGCGATTGTTTTGTGAATGATTTATCAGGCTTACTACTATAGGCTAATTCGTGCGAATTAGCCTATATCACTTTCTCTTTAATTTGTAGACAGCAAGAATCTCGCCGATCGCTTTTTTCTCGCCTCCGCTTTGTATCTGCTTCACGACGCAGGTAGAAAGATGCTCTTCCAAAATCATGTCCTCCACGTTGGAGAGCCCTTGCTTCACAGCAGAACTTTGAGTAATGACGTCAATGCAATAATCCCCCCTTTCAATCATGTCCCGAAGTCCGCGGATTTGGCCTTCAATAATCTTCAAGCGCTGAACAATTTTGCTTTTTTCTTTCATGGCGTCGCGGCTATGCGTGAATATCTTTTTTCATGCTTTCAAACTGCTCTTTTGAGAGCTCGCCTTTCGCGTAACGCGTCTTGAGTATATCCAATGGCGACTCATGCGCGGAAACGCGTGAATTGTTACTCGTATCGGAAGATGCGTTTCGCACGAGCCAGACGATTCCCGCAATGACGAGAGCCCAAAACGCAATCATTCCTATAACCCCGATAAAATGAAAAGGTAAGAATGAACCGTCATAATTCCCATAGTAGTACATCATAGAAGAAATAATTACTTAATGTTACTAATCTGCTAACGTACTTCCAGTATACCCCCTAGGGGGTATCCGTCAACCCCCACTGTGTAAAACTCCCTCTCACCTCCCCTTGTGGATATCACCTTGACAGGAATATAGCACTTTTGCTATACTTCCACGCAGACTGATTTCCATAGTATTATTACGATATGGAAAATGCGCGATATAGAGCACTCGTCTTGGAATCCGCACGGAGGTACATTGATAACCTGAGCGAATCGGCACAGGGTGCAATTAGGGCGGATATTGACGCGATGAAATTCGGGGATTTCAATTCGGTTTATACGAAGACGCTCAAGGGCAAGATTCGTGAACTTATTGTCGGCAGACATCGCATCAGTTATTTCGTGATGAGAGGCGTATTGTATTTCGTACGCGGCTTTCCGAAGAAAAGCGCGAAAACGCCGAAAAGGGAAATTGATTATGCCGAACAAGTTTATATGTTAATGAAATAACAAATTCTTATGAAAACAAGAAAACGGGGGGTGGAAATTCCGCTGACAAAAAAAGACCTCAAGTGGCATACCCTTGAGGAGGTCTTTGGCAAAGTATCTAAGAACAAAGAATTCCAAAAAGGATATCGGGAGGAAATGATGAGAATCAAACTTGCTCGGAGGATTCGTGCAATACGAGTCGGCAAGAAGTTGACCCAGGAGTTTGTTGCGCAAAAGGCCGCAATGCCGCAATCAGTAATTGCGCGCCTGGAAAGCGGTGAGCATAGCGTTTCTCTTGACACATTAAGCCGTGTTGCTTACGTCTTAGGTAAAGAGGTGGAACTTAGTTAAATCTTTTTAAACCACCAGGGCGCGGCCCGCTAGGGCGCGTTCTAGTATTGTGCCGAAAAGTCATCATTTGCCAAAAACGCCTGATGGAGAATGGGTCGCTTGAGGGCTTTGAGGTTATAACTCAATTCTAAAACGCAAAAAAGATGCCTGGCGGCTTTCTCCTCCCTTAGCCTTCAATGGAGCTTGTCGTGAGACATCCGGGAATTTCTGAATCCGGATACAGCGTTTGGTTCCCCGTGTAATCCTCCCACGTCTGAAACAAATTTCTCATCTTCGCGAAGGTTTCTTCCCGCACTGAATCGTCAAGATACGCGAACGGACAGACATGCTCGGGTGTTTGGCCTCCTTTTAAAATCCCGATTTCCACGGTCCCGTACCCTGCCGGTGCCCCTTGGTCAAAAGTGCTCGCCTCTCCGATTATCTGTCCGGCGGTTACTCTATCGCCAACCTTGACCTTGGGATTTATGATGTGTTCCGTTTCATAAACCCATTTCTGCATTTTCCCATCCGCGGTGACTTGAATGGAATAATCTCCGCTCCAAAGCGTCGGTATGGCGGCTACTATTCCGTCAACGAGTGAGCGTACCGGTGTCCCCAACGGCACGACATATGTCGGCTGGGGATTTGATTTGTTCTGGCCGGAACTTGAACTGCTTCCCGGAATAACAAAACCAAAGCCCATGAAAAGGCGGTCAAATTGGAGTTTCTCTTTCGTAAATTTGAAATCCTCAAAATTGACTCCGATGCCTTTTAATTTCAAAGGCGGTTCATCCGTGTTTGACGGCACAGCCGTCTCTTGGGCAATTTTTGCGGGCGGGTCGGGTTGCTTTACTTCTGGAGACACTGGGGAAGTTTTTGGCAAAGCCACCGATGCCGAGGCATCAGGTGACTTCGTGGCCGCAGGTTTTTCTTCTGCAACCGTCTCCGTAATTTTGTCTTCCACCGGCACGGGCATTTCTGTACTTACAGACACTCCGTTGTTTGGAGTTGATGAATAAAAATAAATACCGCCGACGAGAATAACGACAACGGAAAACAGCAGAGCGGCAGGGCGAATATTCATCTTGGGTTCATTATATTACAACCGCAGCCCGTCCGTATCCTCCGACGCAGGAGCATCTTCTTTTCTCGCGCAGAAAAAGTGCCCGACACCGTTTACCTCAAATGGCTCATACGGGGTATGAGCCATTTGAGGTGGCTTAGTTAAGCCACTTTGTAGGACACTGTTTTTCCGGCCTCGCCCACTTGCACGATTCGCCCTTCCGATTCAAGCTCTTGCAAATATCGCTCCGCTGTCGCATCGGAGACGCCGAGGAGCGCCTGCACATCGTCGTTCCGGATAGTTCCCTTCCGTTTTATTTCCGCAAACACTTTTTCCACGGCGTCCTTCCGCGCCTCCGTCCGCGCGTCGTTCAAAACGTTGCTTTGCCCATCTGCGGCCTTCGGCGAAAGATGCGGCGAAGCACGAACAAAATATAAAAACCAAAGAAACCACACGAGCCACAGAGCACCCAGCCAATCCCCGCGCAAAATCGGCCCGACCCCCAAGAACCCAAGGAACCCCAGAAATCCAAGATACCGCCTGTTCATATGAATTATTGTATCAGATAATTTCTTTTGCTTCCCTTTCCTGTTCGCTTTCGAGTGCTATCATTCCCCTAATGCTCGCACCTCAAACGCGAATAACATTAGTCAGGTCCGCACAAATATTTACGGGGTTGTTCCTGGTAGTAGCCGCGCTTGGCATCTATACGAATTTTTACGTCTTGAAGTTCGGCATCATGCTAGGGTTCTTCGTACTTGCACCACTTTCATTCCTAATGGGCTATCGGTTACTCGCTGCCGTTGGCATCGTACTTGGTCTTATATTTAATCCCATAGTGCCAATCTATCTTCCGCGTCATATTTGGGTCATTCTAGATATTCTCTCTCTTGCCGGTGTAGTGTACTTCACATACTGGTCCACCAATGCTTATAAGAAAGGAACACGGTTTGAACAATATGTTACAACGCTATTCCCAGAACCAGATTTTGTTATTCTGGATCGTACGCGCGACGTCTCAAAATTTTCGAATCGTCGTGTTGAATCCGATATGCATCCGGACTTAGTTTTTCGCAACCGGAAGAGCGGCAAATCGTTTGCAGTAGAGTGTAAATGGCGCGGACAGTGGGCGCGTGGATACCATGGCGACTTGGGATTGTGGTGGAATAGATGGCAGAGCGAGCGCTATGTCGCCTACGAAAAAGAATCCGGTATTCCCGTATTCGTAGCATTTGGCATTGGTGGCTCACCCGAAAAGCCAAAGGAGGTTTATTTTCTGAAGTTGGATAGTTTGCGCTATGGATTTCTAAAGCAGTCGCTTGTACGGTCGGGTAAGACGGCGGCCCAGCTTTGATTCCGCGAAGTTGTTTTGGGTCATGCCTCTATTTTATTTCCTTTCTAAAACTTGAAGGCACAAATCTCTTTACGTCACCATTGTTTGTAACTGAAAATATGGTTAGTTTGTTTCTTGTGGCAAAATTACGAGGAATTCTTTTTCGCGCTATTTCCGCCGCTTTTGTTGGTAAGGCAATGCCATAATTTACTCCGAGTGGTTTTCTGTTCATTCTAGTAATTATTTGACCGAGGGAAAATACAAAATTAACTTCGTGATGTGGTCCACCTTTGCATTCAACGTAGTATTTATGCCGTGTTCTTTCGTGGCTCAATTCTAAATCTACACCGTGTTTATGCCCGTGTTTTATTTTTGGTTTTAGTCCGTAACTGTTCTTGTATGCCCAATTAAGTACGGCATCGATAACTTTAGATTCAGAGATGGTTTTTTCTCTTTTCTTTTTCATAACTTAATTTCTTTAACCTCGTTGTTCATCCATTTTTCCGAATCTTTTGTCTCCCCGGCCAGATTTCTTGTTCAGGACTAGGATTTTCTATATTTAGATTATAATTGCCACTTTTTCGTAGAGCATTGGCAGGCAGTCTTGGCGTAGCCGGAACTTCGTTCCATGATTGTGGCCAGTGCGAGCGTCAAAATCCACGAGGATTTTTCCTTCGTCCAACGCTTTCAAAAACCCCTCAAAGTTAAATTTCTGGAGTATCATAACTTTTGTATAATTGTAATGTTCAAAAAACTCGGAGGGATTCTACCATCTTGAGATTTTTGTGCATTTGCATCTGGACCGTAAAACGAAATCCCTCTGGTGTGAGGTAAATTGTGTCGTCAGTTTTCGCAAGCAATCCTAAATCAACAGCGTAATTTGAGTACATTCTCGTGGCGCTGAATTTTGCTTTTGATGTTTGCCAGTCAAAATACTTACCGGCATAGAAAGCAAAGTATTCTATAAGGTGTGCTGTCGGCACGGGATAGGTGTTTTTTGACAACGAAAATACTGACTCAACGACTGCCGCGATACCGAGAACAACAGGTGATTCGTAAGGATTTTTCATAACAAACTTTCGTAACAATTCGGCCTGTTCTTCGCTCAATCGCTCTGGCAAGATTTTACCTTTCCTCTCCACATATTGTTTACCTAAATCCGTCAAAGAAATGTTATCTTGGTTTGGTGCCCAATTTATTAAACGCAACTCGAAAGCGAATCTAATTTTATTATATAAGGTTTTTTGTGAGCCACCGACCAATTCACGCAGTCGAATGACTGAATTTGTCTGTTCGAGAAAATAGATAAACTCGTGTACCAAATGCAGATTCCAAATCCCGATGTCTATTGGTTTCGTCTCCGTAAAAAAAGCTATCGGTTTGAAATTCTGATAAAAGAAAATCAATACTTCTTTTGGATCATATTTCGTAAGCTTCACTCCTCTTTGAGCGGCTAGAGATTCCTCCGATGAGGTTGCTTCCGTACATAGCAAGTACGGGTCAATGTCGCCGTGTAACAACTTTCCTCTTTGTTGATATCCAGCAAGATCAGTTTTGTAACTCAATACTTGATCCAAAAAGTCGCGCTGGAATTCAACGGCCTTGAGTTCGATTAGAAGCAACCTGGTTTGGTAAGCGTATAACAAATCAAGCCGACCTGATGGCAAAATCATTTGTCGGACAAGTAGGCGCGGTTCATCTTCGAGGTTCAAAAGACGGCGCGTGAGGACGCTTGCGCTTACTAACACGTCTTCGATTTGCGACTCTCTAACTTCAAGTTTCATATTTTTAGATATGGGTAAAACCGCTCTTCGCTCATGACCTTTTGTTTATTGACAATCTGCTCTCGTATCGCATCACGAACAGCTCCGATTGCTTCAATATCCCATTTCATTGTCTTCGACTGCGGAAGAAATCTTTGCAGTAACTCAAAAATATTATTATCTACAAAATCTTGCCTTTTGATTTGTTGTTTTGTTAATTTAATCATAAATCTATCTTATATCTTAAATTATGATATAGAGAAGCGGAAAACCGCTCACGATGTCCTGCCGATCTTGCAGAACACCATCTTGTACACGCCACTTGTGATTATAGAAAATCGCACCATCATCAGGGATAATCCTCATCATTTCGGCTAGGCAATCTCTTTGCCACTTCACATACTCGTCGTGGGGCATGCAGTCATCATGATGCGAATACCCTCTTTGGAGTGCGGCGTTCGCCCATTTACCCCCTCTTCCATCTTTCATTCCATTGCCGGTTGAATTTTTCAGGTTGTATGGGGGCGATGTAATAATTACATCTATTGAGCCCGCGGGAATGTGTCGCATGACTTCCAAGACGTCTCCACAGACAATTTTATTTATAAAATCATCTGGAAAAGAGAGCATCTCTTTTCTCTGTCTAATCTCGATTTCTGGCGTAGTCGCAGTGGTCATGATTCAATCATAATCCCACACATCTTAATTTTTGGGAAACACCAACCGCATATCTCTTGTCCTTTGAGCAAGTAATGTCTGTAGATTTAGATGTGGATAACTTTCGGGTTTTGTTCGGGTATTATTGGTATACTTGCATTATGTTGACGGCGAAGCAAAGGCAAATATTGACTTACATTGAGCAACAAATTGCCAAAAAAGAAATCGCGCCCACCCATCGTGAAATCGCCCGCAGATTCAAGTTATCTTCTGTTGCCACCGTTCATGAGCACCTTGCCGCGTTGCAAAAGAAAGGATTCCTAAAAAGACAGCGCGGGCAAGCTCGCGCGATTGTAACCAGTAATCAGTCGTCCGAATTAGTGCCCATTCCCCTGCTCGGCATCATCGCCGCAGGCCAGCCCATTGAGGCGTTGGAAAATAAAGAAACGATACTCGTATCAAAAACACAACTGCCTCTTTTCGAAAAGGCATACGCGCTCAAGGTGGCCGGCGACAGCATGATTGACGAAGGGATAGAAGACGGTGATATCGTCGTGATTCGCAAGCAGGAAACAGCGAATAATGGCGATCGAGTGGTAGCGCTTCTCAATAATACCGATGTGACCCTAAAGAGGTTTTATAAAACTTCACGGGAAATACGTTTGCAACCGGCAAATAAGAAATATGATCCGATTATTGTCGGGCCGGATACTCCCATTTCAATTCAGGGAATTGTCGTGCAGACAATAAAAGCGCAGAAGCAAGAACCGATAGCCGACAAACAGGAGACGAGAAAAGCACTTGCCCCCAAACTAAACCGAATCGTTTGTGGTGATACCGTTTCAATCATGGAAAACCTTCCGGAATCTTTCTTTGATGCGGTCATAATCGACCCCCCATACAACATTGGAAAAGATTTCGGCAACAACATAGACCGACGAGAACTCGCCGAATACATAGCATGGGCAGAACGATGGATGAATCAATCCCTCAACCTTTTGAAACCATCCGGCACTATGTTCGTGTACGGTTTCAGCGAAATCCTCGCGCATCTGTCCATAAAAATCCCTTTGCATCGGCAACGATGGCTTATCTGGCACTACACAAACAAAAACGTGGCCTCGCTTAATTTTTGGCAGAGAAGTCACGAAAGTATTTTGTGTGTTTGGAAAGAGGACAGACAATTTAACAGGGATGCGGTTCGAGAGCCGTACACCGAAGGGTTCTTGAACGGCGCCGCGGGCAGAATACGGAAAGACACAGTCGGGCGCTACAGCAAAGGCGGGAAACAAACCGTATATGCGGCACATGAGAATGGGGCCCTGCCGCGCGACGTTATAAAAGTTCCCGCTCTCGCGGGCGGAGCGGGAATGATTGAAAGATGGTTTTTATGCAAAACGTGCGACGGTGTTTTTGAACCTCGCCAGCTGCAAAAGCACGACGGGCACAAGGTAATAAAACACCCGACGCAAAAGCCGCTTGATCTTACGCGACGGCTTCTGAAATCGTGCTTGCCGGAAAAAGACGGAAAAGTGCTCATTCCCTTTGCCGGCACGGGCTCCGAATGCGTCGTCGCGCGCGAGCTCGGCGCAGATTACTTAGGCGTAGAAATCAATCCGGAATATGTGACGCTAGCAAACGGGATTCTTTCTAGAATAAAAGTCTAGGTCGGCTAGAACTAAAGCTCTTTCACTGTTTTAATGTCGCCTAGAGTAACAAGCCTTGAAAGTGTATTACTGCGAACGGCTAGTTGTTTAAGGACACCTTCCTTGCTCTTTCCAGGTGGAATGACGACGATAAAGCCCCATTTGATTAATTTCTCAATCGGAATATTTTGTGTTGATCGTGAACCTTTTTTTCTATGCTTAACTCGATCCAATAAATATTCCCCGACCTCCTTGCTCTTGCCGAAAACAACAAACTGAAGGTCGCTTGCCCCCCTCCAGACGGCCACTACGGTGTATAGGCGTCCGCTAGAAAAAGCCTTCGCCTTCTCGACATTCGTGTCATTCCATGTTCCTCCCCATCGTTTTGCGCTGATGCTACATTGTTTTACCTCCAAAAATTCACCGGTTTTACTTCGTTTCGCATCAAAACCATGTTTGCGTTGATTTACAAGATCAAATCCGAGTATATCGGCAATAATGGTGTCGCGTATAGAGTTAATAGTTGTATCCGTGTCATAAATTCCAAACTGTTCCTGGAATTTTGAGAGGTCCCGCAACGCAACTAAGCCAAGACGCTTAAACTCTGTTGAGAGCGGTTGAAAATCTCCCTTATCAAACATTCCCGTAGCCATTGACTGGCATAATCCCACAATTCTTCATCTTTGGGAAACTCGCCCTGAGATTCATTCTTGTGTTACAACTTATTGTATTTTGTGTGTTTGCCTTTTGACTTCTCCACCGGATATTTCTTCTCATTCTTTTTCATTTTCTTCTCAAAGGCTTTGGTCAGATCTATGTCCATGTCGTGGCTCATCAATACGACCCAGTGTAAGACGTCGGCAAGTTCTTCCGCCACTTCCCCTTTATGCCCTTTGAGATACTCCTGCACTTCTTCTGGTGTTTTCCACTGAAAATGTTCCATCACTTCCGCCGCCTCCAAAACCAAAGAAAGCGCCATATCTTTTGGATTGTGGAACTGTTTCCAATCCCGAGCGTCTCGGAACGCAACCACCATTTTCTGGAATTTAGCAATATCTGACATAAATAATCAACTCAAAAACGTTATCGTCCATTGTACTCCTTCGCCGAATTTAGCATATAACCCAAACCCCCCTTGATTTCATTCAGTAAATCCAAGCTCGTTAACGGCTCAGACCCCGTCTGAGCCGTTCCCCATCCCCTTTTCTCATTGCAATCTATTCTAGTATTTTGCAAAATACTAGAATAGATTTGCTCCCATTTTGCCCTCTTTTCTTTATTCCTTCTCATTCTAATGATTTAGGAAAGTTATGGTCAACTGCAAAACTGTCGCGAAGGAGACCCAGACAAGATACGGAACCTGCGCGTATGCAACCCACTTTGCATGCGGATAAATCGCGAGCATCGCCCAAACTAACGTTGCGAGGACGAGAACGACATCCAGTGCGGCGAGGTAATTATTTTGGAGTCCGAACTGGAGCCACGTAAACGAGAAATTAAAAACGAGATTCAGCACGAACGGCAGGGCGACAATCGCAGGAATTTGTTTTTGCCATGCCATCCAGAAGACTTTTCCGAACGACACCGCGATGAGGACATACAATACGCTCCACACCGGCCCAAAAAGCCAACTCGGCGGCGCCCACGCTGGCTTAATTAATTCTTGATACCATGAATATGCCTGCATGCGTATATTATATCGCACAATTTTCCCGGCGTTCTCAACAACGTTCTCTCTATTTCCTCTCATTCAAACATTTTGCAAAATGTTTGAATGACAACGCGACTTACATTCACCCATCAGTCTCTTACAACCTATTCTAGTATTTTGCAAAATACTAGAATAGGTTGCGCGTCATTATTTTAATATTGATAGAAGTTTGGACGGGGCGCGGTGGCCGCTTACGATTCGCACTTTTTTTACCGACACACCGAGCTTCTCCGCGATTATTCTGATTACACGCGTATTCGCGGAATTTCGCTCCGCTTTCTCTTTCACG
>Ga0209541_10015508_pt1 | contig 11368 bp, 12 predicted proteins | sample RifCSPlowO2_01_FD_184027 | JGI IMG/M metagenome (GOLD analysis project Ga0209541, IMG submission 184027) | Groundwater microbial communities from Rifle, Colorado - Rifle CSP2_plank lowO2_0.1 (SPAdes) (version 2) | ecosystem: Environmental > Aquatic > Deep subsurface > Groundwater | place...
CGCGGGCTTCTGGAGGGTCGAGACCCGTTAGAAGCAAGACGCCATCGGTGTCTGCCGCGTCATTGGCGCGGGCTTCTAACGGGTCGAGCCTACTCGAAATTCTGATTGCGGTTACCATTTTATCGCTAGGTATTGGCGCTGTTTTGCTTTTGTCTACGGCTAATCAGGATTTGAAAATTGATAGCCAGACAAACGGCGAGGCATTATCAAAAGCCGAAGGCATGATTGAAACCGCGAGAGCCCTGTCGCGCCAGGATTTCTACTCCATCTCCGCCATAGCACCTGCCAATGATGATATTTATACGAAAAGCATTGACGTGACAGACATCGACGTTTTCACAAAGCAAGTTACGAGCAACGTTGCTTGGTCGGCATCTGCCTCGAGGCCTGTGGCTATCAGGCTCACCACTATACTCACAGACCCGCAAAGCGCGCTCGGCGGGGACACATGCAACCCCGTTCTTTCGGGGGATTGGACGGACCCACAGCTTTTGGGTTATGCGGATTTTCCAAGTTCCCAGGGCGCGACCGGCGTTGACGTTCTTGCACACAAAGCATACGTGACGACTGATCCGACCGGAAATTCAGAAGATTTTTATACGTTTGATGTTTCAAATCCAAATCAGACCCATATTCCATTTTCAAGTAAACTGGAAACGGGACCTGGCCTCGCCGCTGTAAAGGTTGCGGGGCGTTATGCGTATGTGGCAAATACTGCAAATGGATCCCAGCTCCAAGTCATAGATATATCTCAAAATCCTCCGGCGATTGTTGCTGAATTGGACCTTACATCTAGCGGGACAGCTGACGGCAGCACACTCTATTATGCAAATCGTAAAGTATATGTCGGGCTTACAAAATCAACAGGCCCCGAATTTTTTGTTATTAATGTGTCTAGCCCAACAACATTGTCAGCAAGCGATATACTCGGTTCGTATGAATTTGATACGACGGTCAATTCTATAGCAGTCAAAGATGACAGAGCGTATGTGGCCACTCCGATGCCAACTTCAAATCCTCCGACTCAAGAAAATTTGACTGTCTTGAACCTCTCAACTAACCCAATATCCAGACTCGCAACATTTTCATGGCCTATCTATGCGACAATGGACGGACTCGGTGTTTATTACGGAAAGGACGACCGGCTCTATCTCGGGCGAACGGCCGGCGGTAACCAAACAACCTATGAAGAATTTTTTATACTTGATCCTGATCCGAGCTCCATTGCGACGCCAATTGCAAAGAAATTTATTCCCGACAATAACAACGGCAAAGCTATAAGTATCGGCTCTTTAATCGCCCGGCAAAATTTAGTTTTTATACTTACAAGCGATACAAACCTCGGATTTCAGATTTGGGATTTAGGAAATTTAAGCAGCGCAAACCCTTACGGTTCCTTGAACGTACAGCAATCTTCAACTGCCGGAATGGATTGCGAAGGTAACTTGATTTTTATCGGACAGCAGGGAAACCGCGCTTTGCAAATTATCGGACCCGGTCCATAAAACAATGAAAAAAGGATTCACCCTTATCGAAACAATAATTTATATCGCGCTTATGGCGCTGCTAATCAGCGGCGGGGTCGTAACGACTTTTTATGTTGCTGATTCCGCGCAAAAAAATAAATCCGACGTGAATATCCAGGCCGAGGGGAATTTTATCGTGCGGAAAATCGAGTGGGCGGTCACGGGCGCGTCGGATTTATCCATTCCGTCTGTGACCGAGCTTCTGGTCACTAAACCGAGCGGGAATTTGAATTTTAAGTTAAATAATTCAAACCCCTTGGATATTTATATCGAACTGAACGGTTCGAGGCTAAGCAGTTCGCGCGTGACTATTGCGGGAGGGACAATGTTTGCGCCGACAGCAGGCTTGCCGAAGGGAGTCACCGTAAATTTTACCGTAAATAACAAACCCTTTACTCTTACGAAATATCTAAGAAAATAATCACGTTAGAAACTCTTTATGCATTACACTTATATTTCAAAAAATAAAGGGGCTCGCTCCGTTAGAGGCAAAATACCTCAAGGCATCGGCAGACGCCAAGGGCGTCTTACCTCTAACGGGGGGTTCGTCGCGTTGATAACCGCAATCATTCTTTCGATAATACTCATTACTGTTACTGTCGCCTTAAATCGGATTGGGTTTTTAACCAGAAGCGAAATATCGGACGCGGAATATAAAAATAGGAGTTCGGCTTTGGCGGAGGCCTGTGTTGATACAGCACTTCTCAATCTTGCTCTTGACCCGACTTACCAAATTACCTCACCCCAACAATTAAGCGTAGGAACTGATTCTTGTTGGATACGCTCTGTTACAATAGCCGGAACGCAAAATACTATTGAAACGCGCGCCGTGTTTCCGGACACGGCTATCAACCAGGGGGCAACAACAAACCTTAGAATTATAGTAAACTCCTCCGACCTTTCAGTCATTTCCTGGGACGAAATACCATCCTTTTAGTAGGGGTATTGAGTATTTATTGCTGGCATGCTATAAAAGTTGGGTGCAGAAATGTCGATCTGCCATTATAAATTAACTATCATATGAATAACATCAAGACATTAACAAAAAGTCAGAAGGGTTTTACACTCATTGAAATCCTTGTGGTTATTGGCATTATCGCCATTTTGGCGACAATTGTCCTTATTGCGCTTAACCCGGCGCGCCAATTCGCCCAAGCACGAAATTCACAAAGATCGAGCAACATCAACACAATTTTAAATGCAATTGGCCAGCGTATTGCTGATAATAAGGGGCTATTCCCAGCGGCACCTGGTTGCGCTGCTTTGACTGCTGGTACAATATATACTATTGGTATTGGCTCCGGTACATTTATTGCGCCGGCTACCGATCTTATCGACATGTCTTGCCTTGTGCCAACGTATGTAGCTTCGCAGCTCCCCGTTGATCCAATTGGCGGAATATGGACGAACGCTACTACCTATAACACTCAATATAACGTGACAGTGGATGCTCTCGGCCGCTATACGGTAAGCGCTCCTGCTGCTCTTACAGCATCAGAATTAAATCAGACAATCTCCATTACGCGGTGAACCTCCCCGACCTTACGGTCGGGGTATCTTCTTATTCAAACAAGCTATCGCTTGTTTGCCCTCGGTCATTCTCGCCTTGTTGTTCAATATAGCGTTCGATGACTTTGGGATCAATGCCAACCGTAGAGACAAAGTAGCCGTCAGACCATATTTTATCGGTGCCCCAGTAGACTTGTTTGAGAAACGGGAATTTTTGCTTTAGGTCTTTTGAGCTATTTTGTTTAATGACGCCTACCATCTTGCCAACGCCTGTGGTCGGAGGAATTGAAGCTTTGATATGGAGGTGGTCTTTGTCGTGATTTACTGTTTGGAATTCTAGGTGCGGATAGTGCTCATGGACCTCTCGAAGCTTCAATTCCAGATGTGCAAAAATTCCCTCATTGATGATCTTTCGTCGATAACGGGTTGTAATTACGATGTGATATTCACAGAAATAGACTGCATGGCTCGTTCGTTTGAATCTCCCCATTCCCTAAGTATTGGAGAGAATGACCGAGGGGGCAACCTCCATCCCCTAGCTTACGCTCGGGGGTTTGCGTTGCCGCACTAAATCAATTCGTTTCGCTAATTGATCGCCCAATCAAAATCCCGCTTAAGCGGGATTTTGATTTAGGGGGCTTTTTTGTTTTGAGTATATTTTACTGTTAGAACTTACTTTCAAGGTATAATAGAGTGAGAGATGTCCCCAGATTGCGGTTTAGTTTCAGAATAAAAAAGAGGCGAGGATTTCTCCTCGCCAATGGCGTTACGTTATCATTGTTTGTCCTTTTCTATCTTGCGTACGAAGTTGAAGATTACCGATAAACAGCAGGCCTGCTCAGTTTTCGATGCGGGGAGTGGAGCTCCTCTTCGGTCGGCTCTTCTTCACCAAACGCCAAAGCACGTACCTTATCCAACTCTTCCTGCGGGAGCTCCTCCCGATGGAATGCCAGATAGTGAATGCAAAGTGAGTTGGTGAGAATGCCTTCGCTGCCAATGTAGTGATGACGGTTGTCGCTAGTGGCGCCACAGGGGCACCAGTGGACTCCACGGAAACAATCATCGCTTTCGCGACGACGACGCCAAGCAGCAGTCATCTTCCGAGTCAGCTCGTCAATGAGCGGCAGAGGCGACACCCTGGATGACGGCTCGACTATCAAGATTCCATTACTGTCTATCATCTGTTTCGCCCTCCTCTTTTGTCTTGGAACAATATTTGAGAAAACAGCGCCGTGCTGTCTCTCAAAAACTGATTACGGTTTATCACTATTCAATGAAAAAATCAAGCTCGTGAAATATAAAGCTCTGGTTCTATCCACCTCAAACAAAAACAGCCCCATGAAAAAAGGCTGTCCTCGGCTGCTCCGACGCTTTGGTCGGAGCAATGATTTTTCAGCGAGCAACACTCGCGAAAAATCTATTGCGGGAGCTGAGGGAATCGAACCCCCGACAGCGGTTTTGGAGACCGCAGTTATACCACTTAACTAAGCTCCCTTATACGTATAGTTTTGGAGACCGAGTCGTCGCGCCCCTCGCGCGACCCAGGGCTTCGCCCGTCAAAGCCAAGCCGTTGGCTTTGACCCATTGGACGACACTCCCAAAAATATAAATAGTATATTCTGATTATACGTCGGGGTTGGACCTGCCCGCCGGCAGGCAGGCGACACTCCCAATAAACATAATGCTACCAAAAATCAAAAACCCCGTCGAGCGACGGGGTTTTTGTCCGTCGTTTTATTTCTTTGTCTCTTTATGCACCGTGTGCTTTCTGCACCACTGGCAATGCTTTTTGAGCTCGAGTTTCTTCTCTACGCCCCTCACGTTTTTGTGGGAATAATAATTAAAGCGCTTGCAGTTCGAACATCGGAAACGAATTAAATTTGGTTGTGGCATAAATGCAATACTACACTAAAACGATAAAAAAGTGAAGAGGCTGAAGCCGAGACCCGGGCTTGAACCGCGCGCTTCGCGCGCGTGAAGTGTCAGGCCTGTCCCGAGCGAAACCGAGGGGTTCAATCCGAAAACTTTTTGAACGAATGATTTTTTGAGGGGTAAATTAGTAGATCGGCAACTCCCTACTGATTATTAACCTTGATCCTCTTGGAAATATACTCGGTTTGCTTTCTATAAGAGAACAAAAACATTACCAAAAGTAACGCGATGAAGATATATAAGCTTGATTCATTGAGTATAGGAAACTTCACTGAAAGAAAATTATATAACTTGAACAACAGGAGGAGAAAAAACATCGCTGTGAAGGTTCTATACATATTACTTGCCTCCAAAAGCGTCTCAATTTTCTGATCTTGCTTTGAAGAAGAAACAAAATCTTGGTGTTCGGCAAATCTTATAAAAGATACTTTCTTTAAGACGGGTTCGAGGATAAGCGATCCAAATCTGCTTATTATCAGTCCAGCAAAATAGTATACGAATACCCCAATTACGATGTTTTCTTGAGTAAAGGAAAAGTCCGTAAACTTATCCAGCATGACGACGAATAATACCCCCGGTAAGAGGTAGTTAAAAAGATTGTAAGATGTAATTTTCCCTAAAAGTTCGTTCATAATTATTCCTCAACGAGATTATGGAATGGTTCGGGGGTAGCCGGAGGCCAACCTCTATTACTACTGCCATCGTGATGAAGTAATGCTTGACCACGAGTTACAAATACTGACGAGCCGTGCTTCCTTAAAGCGTTTGTAATCTTCTTAGCCGGATGCTTTTCGGAATCCTTTGAGGCAGAGACAAAAGCTGTGCCGCCCTTTATTCTCTTTAGAATTTTACTATTAAGATTCCTCTTGCTTCCATGATGAGGCACATCTAAAAAGCGGAGGTCGGCGAGATTTATTCCTAAGCTATCAGCATAAGCAGTCGCATTGAGGAGAGCCGTTTTCCCAGCATCACCAGTGAAAAGTAATTTATGGTCGCCAATCGTAAACAAAATAATTGTGCTGGAGTTGTTCTCCGGTGAAGTGGTATCTTCGTCGTTATTAAGTAAATCAATGCCGATGTGGTCTTGAATCCAATTAACAGCTTCCCCTGCCGCTTTTTTTAATTGAGCGAGTATATCAAATTCTGCTTTTGGTTGCGGAGTAGATCGGAAACTTGGTAGCAAACTTTCGTAATAATCATTTGAAGGGCCTAAAACATGTATCAGTTCTCCCCCGAGTTTAAGACCTTGAAAGGGCTCATAAACTGGTATATTTTTCTTAATTGCTAAATCCTCCAGATCGCTTGCGTGTTGGAGAGATTTTTCAATACTTTTTTCCAAACCAGAAACTGTAATACTTTTATTCTTAAAAAAATTCTTTATGTCAGCGGCATGGTCCCACGGCTTGTGTATTAGCAAGCAGCCAACTTTCAACTTCTCAAGAATAACTAGCAAGCCCGAGGCGTGATCTGCGTCGGGATGGGTTGATATAACAAGATCAACCTGATCCGTTCCGTAGTATTTACTTATATGTTCAACGAGTAGTTCGCCGGATTCTTTGAACCCGCCATCAATGACAACAATACTTTGCTCACTTCGCTGACCATTTAAGTTACCAAAACGCAAAACAATAGCGTCGCCACTTTTTTCTCCACCATCAACAGGTATGTAATCTACTTCGTATGCCATGTTTAATGTCTTTTATCTTTGGGCGGATTTGGGTCATTGGCAGGTGGCACGGTATCGCTGTCGCGGATTTTTCCGTCTAGCCCGTGAATCCTTACTTCACCGCCACCCGAATTACCAGCAAACTCTTTGGCGAGCTTCTCGGCTTCGCGTTGGGTATCAGCAATGTCGCTAACGCGACTCGCTCCTTCTTTAGTGATACGCCATTCTCCTGAATCTTTATTTTTTGAAATGTGATAGTTAGCCATAGTTACTCAAAGTTAGGAATCGTTGCGACTACAACGCCTTGTATTTGAAAATCGTCTGTAAGAATAATCGGTTTATGTTCTTGATTGGTTGATTGAGGTTTAAGGACTATTGCTCCTTTCACTGGGTGATACTCTTTAATAGTCGCTTTATTATCAATGAGAGCTACCACTTTATCGCCCGGATCAGCGACTGGCTGTTGTCGGACGAGAACCATATCGCCGTTATTGATACCTCCTTCATCCATTGAATCTCCACTGGCACGCAAAAGGTAATACATTGAGCCGGGTTTAGCGAGAGAAACCGAAACGGGAATAAAACCCTCAATGTTTTCCTCGGCGGTAATTGGCGAACCACACGCGGCAGTCCCGACCAACGGCACATCTATAGTTTGAGCATGTAAAGACCCAAAATCAGGGGCTGTTATTAACTGATAATCTCCCGACTTTAGCTTTTTTATAACCCCTTTTTCTTCAAGCTGTTCAAGAATATCCTGCGCCGACCGAGGAGATTTATAACCCAGAGCACCCATAAGCTCCCTAACCGAAGGGGTTTGCGCCTTGTGGGCCAGCCAGTTTCTTATATGCCTGATTGCCTCTATCTCTTTTTGACTAAAATCTATATTATCCATACGCTTTGTATGGTAGCGTATGGCCTACCCTCTGTCAAGCACTAAAAAGCCGCCTAAGTTAGGGCGGCCACATGTCCTAAAATCCGAGACGCTTCACACTACCACCTCAAAAACATCTGACGGCTTCTCAATCGTCTTAAACTCCCACTTGCCGAAGTTGCCGTTTATATTGACGGCCTTAACCCACTCTTGAGCCGCTGACCACTTGGCGTCGTCTTGATCTGTTTTCTGACCTTTAACCTCTAAAATCAAATAGCGGTTATCCGCAAACTTAATTATAAAATCGGGGAAGTAGGTATGGAGTGAACCCTTCCAAAGATAATAAATCTCAAAACCAAGATGGTCGTTTTTAACCCACGACACCAGTCCCGGAATCCTGTCGCGTTCAAATTCAAACGCTATACTACCTTCCCACTTACTATCGGCAACGACATGGCTTATCTGACTTTTTTTAACTGGCTGTGTCGGCTTACTCGTATACCACACAAACGCGGTTGCGGTGCTTCTTACTGGCCGCACAGTGTCAAAGATAGCGACGGGGTCTTCGGAGCTTGAGCTTTTTATAAATTGTCCGAGGTGATCTACAATCTTTTGTAAATTAAGGGAAATAACTATCCGCTTGAGTAATTCTGCGTGTTCAAACTTCGGCACTTTGGCGACAAGTTTCTCGGACGCTATGAACTCATCAATTATTTTTAGAAGTTGGCTAACATGACTTGCCGGATTGCCTTCCCAATTTTCCTTGAATCGTTCCCGAAGCCGGACGGCGGCTTGGAGTTTTAGTGTTTGAAAACGCTTTTCCTCTCCGAACTTCATTAAATCAAGCTCGGTCAAGCGGGTCAGGTCCGGCTTACCATCAATAACCGGCGCAACTTCTACCACAGTTCGCGCGTCCTCGGTTGAAAGCTCAAGCGGCTTTAACTTATTCCAGTCAAGCTCCAAGAAGTAATTGAGCTTGTAATCAACGCGTAGCACATGAGGCCAGCGAATCTCTAATGTCGCGCGCTCCGCTATCGGCTCAATCTTAGTTTTTGGCACTGGCGGCTTCGGTGGCTTGCCGGTGTCCTCAACAGGCAAATAAGTAAACGGCACACCGAAGACAGTTACATACTCCGGCTCGGAAAGATTGCCATAATCAATACGGCGTAACCCGCGACCGATAACTTGCTCACATAAAAGTTGGCTCGTAAAAGCACGGACGCCCAAGATATGCGTTACTGTTTGCGCGTCCCAACCTTCCGACAACATATTTACTCCGATGACGCATTGGACTTGTGCGCCGGGCTTTCCCTCTTTACCGACAGTATTAACTTGCTCCCGAAGTTCCTCGGCAAGCTCGCGTTTATTTTTTACAAGCTCCTCACCCTCCTCGGCTTCAATCTTATCAAGCGCGTCTTGATCAATACGAATTAAACCATCGCCTAACTCTCGCGTTACGATGTGGCCATTTTTGATGGCGTATTCAATGCGCGCCGCCGTTTCTGTGCGGTTACAAATCATAATCATTACCGGCGGCGTTTTAATAGTAGAACGCAATTTTTTCCAGTCGTCTTTTTCTCGCAACCAATCACCACCTAAAATATCAATCGCGTTTGATAAAAGATCAGGCAACCCCTCATGCGGCTCGGCCCGGCGGTTCAAATCGTCTTTAACTTCGGGGTAAATGTGAAAAAGTTTAGACCGCAAATCTTTATTCATATTTACCGAATCATCACGAACCGCAATACGCGGAGTTTTTACCAATCCGCTTTCAATTGCGTCGTTCAATCCGAAGTCGCTGACAATCCAAGTGAAAAGCTCTTCGCCACGGTTGTTGCTTCCGGTTGGACGAAACGGTGTTGCGGTCAAATCAAACGCTTTTAATACTCCTCGCGCACGATAGATGCGGTCAATACCGCTAATCCAAATCGTCGCTTTCTCTTGCTCCTCTTTGTCTTCCTCTTGCGATGGCCGGTGGCAATGGTGCGCTTCGTCGTTGATAATCAAAATATTTTGAGCGTTGCCGATGTCAGGCACAACTCGTCGTGTAAACGCCTCATCGCTTTCCGGGCCTTTCTTTACCACCTTCGGGCCGTAGTTCTCATTGACCGGCGCAAGCGTATGCCAGTTCTCAACGACAATTTTCGCTTGTAATAATTCTTGCCACATTGAGGACGGCACGATGTTGAATTTTTGATAAAAATTGTCTTCTCGCTCCGGTTTCAAAACGCGGAGACGATCCTTTACAGTTAATCCGGGTGCGATAACGAGAATATTTTTTGTAAAGCGCGTATCTGTCGGACTGGCAATTTTATTTAACGCTTGCCACGCAATCAGCATTGACATCACGACTGTCTTGCCCGAGCCAGTAGCCATTTTGAAGGATTGTCTTTGCCAACCTTCCGGCTCGGATGGTAAATCAATGCCTTGCTTTTCGCTTGGGCTTGCCTCGGTGAGCCAAATAGCCGTTTCAGCCGCCTCAAGCTGGCAGAAAAAAAGCGAATACTCACGCTGTTCTCTATCGCGCCAGTATTCAAGAAGTTTACGGGTCGTGCCGGTAACATTGGGATAATTTTCGGCTCGCCATTTCTGAACTCGTGAACGAATTTTATTAACCAACTCCAGCTCAACGAACTCACCGAGATCGTCGTTACCATTACGGCCTACGCCGGATAATTTCCAATATCCTGCTTTCCGCCGCCCCTCACGCAATTCAAATTCCTGACTTTCTCGGATATACGCCCAATACCGAGTTGGCTCGGTGTAGGCGTCGTTGATAATCAGTTTGTCTATGCTTTTTTGGCTCATAATTTTTTGATAACGAACGATTCAATACCTCGGTCGTCAATAATTTTTATGGCAACTTTTTTATGTTCGCCCACCTTAAACGGCAGTGATTCAACACCGATAAATGAATCCATTACTTCTTCGTTCACCGCGCCGTTCAAAGTTTTCGCAAGACCAGTCCAATCCCGTTTTTCATCTTTCATGGGAAAGAAAACTTGAACGGGTAAAATACTTTGCTCGTCGTAGTCGGTGTCCAACATCCACATCGCAATCCGAGTGGTATCGCCGGAATCAATCTCGCCCGTAACGGGATTATAGTAATCAAATCCATGAACGCGCACCTTGTATGTGCCGCCTTTGCTTTTAACAACCTCAATGTCCGGCTGGCCAATAAGCCAGTAACTTTGGCTGGACGAACGCTTCTTGCGTAAATCTGAAGTGAGAAGATCAACGCTCATCTGCGCTTTGAGTATGGAAACGCCCGGCCATTTCATCTCATCAATGTCTTTTGACGCTTCGGGGTCAAAATGAAATGCCGCAAAGATGACGAGTTCCGGTTTATCGGCTAAAATGCGCGCCTCGTTGATAGCTTCCTCTACTTGGCGTTGCTCAAGCGGGCCGTAGTCCGGGCCGAAACTGATAACCGCTTTTTTCTGTTTTCCTTTCTCGTCTAAAATTTCGCCTTCGGCGTGTAAATATTTTGTCCCCGCCATCGGTTCAATACGAGAAAAATTGATAATACTCCCGCCAATGGCTCGGATACCGGACGACTTCAACTCGTCGCGCCATACTGCCTGATTAGCTGTTTCTCCGGTGCGCGCAATGTCTTCGCCGGTTGTAGTAACTTTCTGCTGACTTCCGTCAAATGGTTTAACGCGAAGTCCGGGGACAGCTTCAACTGTAAATGGCCCTGCTACTCGCACCTTACTACTATCAATCGCTGGCTGGTCATAAAGAATTTCCTGTTTGTCTAATTCATTGTTTGCGATTGATTTAATTGTGATATGAGGAACTTTCCTATATACAAAACCGCTTCCTACTCCTTCGGTTGGATGAGCAAGTTGATAGTGGTCA
>Ga0209541_10015509_pt1 | contig 11368 bp, 14 predicted proteins | sample RifCSPlowO2_01_FD_184027 | JGI IMG/M metagenome (GOLD analysis project Ga0209541, IMG submission 184027) | Groundwater microbial communities from Rifle, Colorado - Rifle CSP2_plank lowO2_0.1 (SPAdes) (version 2) | ecosystem: Environmental > Aquatic > Deep subsurface > Groundwater | place...
AAGCTAGGAGCTTAAACTCTGCTTTTGTTAGCTGTTTATTTAAACACATTAATTTTAGTAAAAAATTGTCTCTTTTTTTTGTTTCTAAGATTTCTTTGATCTTTGGGCAAGAATAATTTTTATTGCATATCTTTTTTGCTATCTCCTCTCCAGACATCATAGAGTAGTACATTCCCTCGCCCGTTAGCCCGGAAGCAAACCCGCCAGCATCTCCCGCCAAGAAAATATTGCCAAATTCATGTCCATTGTAAGTACAATTTATTAAAGCCGATTGAAGCTCTCCAATTGAAAGACCAAAATCTTCACACCACTCATCAAAATTCTTTTTCAAGTCCCTTGTTTTAATATACTTTTGCTCGCAACAACCAACACCGATTGATGTACTTTTTTTATAAGGAAAAATCCATGCGTACCCCAGTCCAAATCTGTCTAAATCAATAAATAATTCCATATCTTTAAACCTTTTCTTTACAATATATTGCATCCCAATGTCAGCTAAAACTCTTGGTAACCCCAAATATCTCCTAACAATCGAATTACTTCCATCTGCTCCGATTAGGTACTTAAACCCAAACTCTTTTTCTCCAGCAATAACTGAGCCCTTCTTCACTTTAGTAACTCCACACCCAGTAATTATCTCAACGCCGCTGTTTTCAGCCTCTTTGGCTAACCAACTAGAAAAGTTCTCCATATTTGTGGTATAAACAAAATCCTTTGTGCTTTTAATTTCTCTGCAAATGCCATTAAAATGTAATTTTACAGAATTAAAACTCCTCTCAACTAAAGTTTTTGGAATTCCAAACCTAAAATCCTTTATAGTCAAACCAGCTGCGCAAACCTTGCATCCTACAAAATCCTTTTGCTCAAGAACAACAACCCTTTTTTTTGCATCCCCTAAGATTTTAGCCGCCCTTAATCCTGCAGAACCAGCTCCAACTATAACAACATCATATTTTTTCATCCTTCATAATGCATCAGCAAACCATTTCATAGCTACAACTGCATTCCCCCAAACGAAAGGCATCCAAAGTGGAATGCCTAAAAAACTTGGGTTTGCATAGGCCCAAACGCCATAACTTATTAAAACAATCTCGCCGATTGGCCCAATAACCGCACCTGTAAAAAACAATTTCAAATCGCCGGGCATGTAAAGATATTTATAAGCAAGAATAGTAACAACCAAGCCAATTGCTGTCAAAAGCAGATTGTCTGTCCAGAAAAGAATAATCAAGATTGTTGTTAATATCAACAAAGATGCGACTAACAGCAATTCTGCAATATCAGCCTTTCTTTTTTCCTCTTTTTTTGCCATCAAATAATTAAGATTTTTGATAATTTAAAGCTTTTTAAACTCGTATCTTTTCATCAACAGCGAGTTAGTAACAACACTTAATGAACTAAGAGCCATCGCAGCAGCTGCAATGATGGGGTTCAACATAAAGCCTGTAAAAGGATAGAGCACACCTGCAGCTACTGGAATGCCAACAACATTATAAAAAAATGCCCAAAAGAGGTTTTGTTTTATCTTTTTAATTGTATAGCTGCTAAGCTTTATTGCTCCTATGACATCTCTTAAATCATCCTTAACAAGAACAATGCTGCCTGTCTCCATAGCTACATCAGTTCCTGAACCTAGTGCGATACCAACATCAGCCTGCGCAAGTGCCGGCGCGTCATTGATACCATCACCTACCATCGCAACAATCTTGCCTTGTTCTTGTAGTCTTTTAATCTCATTTGCTTTATCAGCAGGTAAAACTTCAGCTAAAACTTTATCGATATTTAACTGTTTAGCGATCGCTCTTCCTGTTCTTTCATTATCACCCGTGATCATTATCACCTCTTTGCCTATTTTATGAAGCTCCTCAACCGCTTCAAACGAAAATTCTTTTAATGTGTCTGCAATCGCTATCAGCCCGCAAAGTTTTTTATTGATAGCAACAAAAATAACAGTTTTTCCTTGCTCTTCTAAAGCCCGCACCTTCATTTCCAAATCCTTTACCTTCTCAAGCTCTTTTAACTCAAATTTAACCTTGCTCTCCTTCATCAGAAGTCTATTTCCAACTAGAACTTCCTTATTCCCATAAACAGTCCTTATCCCTTTGCCAGGAAAGGTCTCATAATTCTTGCCTTTGCCAAATTCCATATTACGAGCTTTTCTCACAATCGCTTCTGCTAATGGGTGTTCAGAGCCCTTCTCAGCAACAGCAGCAAACTTCAATAACTCTTTATCAGCAATCCCAAATGCAACAATGTCTGTTACTTCAGGTTCGCCTTTTGTAAGCGTTTTTGTTTTATCAAACACAATTGTTGTTAATTTATGTGCAGTTTCTAATGCTTCGCCGCCCTTAATCAAAATTCCTTGTTCAGCCCCCTTGCCAGTTCCGACTAGTATCGCCGTGGGAGTTGCGAGCCCTAATGCACAAGGACAGGCTATGATCAAAACTGCAATCAATGTAGATAATGCAAACGCAAATGTTTTTCCTGCAATTAAATACCATATAGCAAAAGATAATATTGCAATAACAATCACCCCTGGAACGAAGTAAGCAGAAATCAAATCCGCAAGCCTCTGAATTGGCGCCTTAGTTCCTTGGGCCTCTTCTACTATCCTGATTATCTGCGCAAGCATTGTATCTTTGCCAACCTTTTCCGCTTTTATTTTCAGTAGTCCATTCTTGTTAATTGTTGCTCCTATTACTCGTGAGTTCTTGTGCTTTCCAACCGGCATGCTCTCCCCTGTAATCATAGACTCGTCTACAGAAGAATATCCTTCTAAAACAACACCATCAACAGGAATTCGCTCGCCAGGCTTTATCAAAAGGATATCATTAACAACAACTTCCTCAATTGGAATTTTAATCTCTCTATTACCCCGAATAACAATGGCTGTTTTTGGTTGCAAGCCCATCAGCTTTTTAATCGCCTCAGAGGTTTTACCGCGCGCTACAGCCTCTAGCAATCTTCCAAGAATAATCAATGTTATGATAATCGCCGCAGTATCAAAGTACATCTCATGTACACCAAAAAAACCTGGAAGCAAAATAACAAAAGCGCTATAAAAAAATGCTGCGCTCGTTCCTAGAGCTATTAGTGTATTCATATCCGCTGTTTTTTGTTTTAGCGAGAACCATAAACCACGGTAGAATTGGCTGCCCACATAGAATTGCACTGGTATAGTCATTAAAAGTAAAAGATACATATTCTCTAAAATAGCAACAAGGATATTTGGGATCCAAAAGAACCACTGTGGAAAACTGCCAATAAAAATCAAAACGCTCAAAACCGTTCCGAGGTAAAATTTCCTCTTTAAGGTTTTAATTTCTTTCTCGCGCGCCAGTTTCTCGCGGTCTATTGTATGATCCTCTTTTACAGCCCCGTAGCCTGCGTCTTTTATTGTTTCGATGATTTTTTGTAGGCCGGTTAAATTTGGGTCATAATCAAGAGATGCACGTTCATTTGAAAAGTCAATTTTAATGTTCCGTACGCCGTCCAATTTTGATAGGGCATTTTCAACTACAGACGCACAGTGCGGAGAAGCCATTCCGATTACTTTTAAAGAAACGGGTAGAATGCCTTTTGCATGTTTTGGCTCTAGTAGTTCAGTTCTTTCATTTGCCTTATAGCCCAACTCTTTTACAGCATTTTCTATCTTTCCTTTAAGTTCGAGCGCGTGTTCATCTTCAACAGTTAATTTCCCAGTTGCAAAATTAACATTGACCTTCTCTAGTCCTAGTTTTTTTATTTTTCTCTCTATGCGGGATGCGCAACTGGCGCAGTGCATTCCTTCGATGGTAAATTCAAGACGCATATTAACCAAAAACAATTTGGGTTATTTAAGTTTTCTTTTCAATTCTCCCCTTGATGGAACGCCGGTAAACTCCAATTTTCCATTAATAACAACCCCGGGAGCAGTCATGATTGGGTATTTTTGCAGAATCTTTGGATTTTTAGTTATATCTATGACTTCATATTTAACCTTAAGTTCCTCTAGTATCTTTTTAACCTTTGTACAGGCGCTACATTCGGGTGTTGTTAAAATTTGTATCCTCATTATTTAATAAATTGTTTGGGATTTTTTTCAAATGCCCACTGGCATGTTGGATTACAAAAGTAATAGGTCTTTCCTTTATAAGTTTTCTTTAAAGCCTTTTTCTCATCAACCTTCATTTTACAAACCGGGTCTATCGCCATTTTACCTCCTACTCTGCGTGTTTTTTATGCATATCTCTCATCATAAAATAATGTAGGGCGGGGCAAAGCAAGAGTACAAACCAAAACAGATAACTTTTGCTTAGTCCAAAAAGGTATACTGCTATTAATAATAATACTAAAGGTACACCACAGCATACCAACATCATCAAGCTGTGATTGTGCCTTAATCTTTTAACCAATCCCATCATTATTTTTCTCATTTCTTTTTTGTATCATTTTCTATCTTCGCGAATAGATTTTATACATTGCTGGCAAATGAACTATCAATCCAAATAAAATTATCAAAAATGCATATGGTCTAAGATACTCTGCAAGGTATGCGCCTATCCCTAACATCGTAATGCAAGCTCCTGCAAACCATGTGTAAATTTCTTTCCAACTCGCCTTTTCTAATTTTTCTAACATTTTTAGCAAAAAACCTTACCGAAGAAGAAACCAGCTAGAAAGACAAATGCTGCTCCTAAAGCTAATTTCCATTTTTTAATTGTTATCTCACTTATTGTGTTCATTCTAAATCGAGCCAGTCCATGGCGCTGAAGCCAAAATTGAATAATAATAGACCCCATACCAAAAATATTAATAGCACAATAAGAATCTCTTTTCGTGCCTTTGGATATTTACGCCAGTACCAAAAGACTGGTATGAGTGTGATAATAAGATTTATCAATGCACCATATTCTACAAATGCTACTGGTTTTTCGAATTCTTCGATTTCTATATCTGCCTCGCCAATCATTTTCCCACCAATTGACATAAAGAAAGCACTTAATCCTTCGTGGAATAATCCACCTTCATACCATAGATGACCAAAGACCCCATTTAGCAATATAAAAGAACCTAAAGCAATAAGTGCCCATGCAGTAAATTTATTGATAGTTTTAGTCTTTTTTGTGAGCCAAGTTACTGAATTAATGCCTAATATTCCTAAAACTGTTAAGAGGAGTAGTGGAATAACTCTTCCAAGGCCATTCATAGCCATAAGCAGCGCACCTTTAATCCAATCACCTGTTGTGGCGGCAAATGTAAGGACAACATATGTAATTGGATTAGGACAACCAATGCCCGCATTGCCTAATAAAAGACCAAGAAAAAATACTTTTATGTAATCACCTTGTTTCTGAACAAATTGTGGCATTCTAGCATAAGCAGGAAGTTCAAATTTGATAAGTTTTAATTCACTCAACCCGAAGATTAAAGATGCGAATCCAGCTAAAGCATACATCCATCTTGTTGCATTATCAAGCCCAAGAAATTTTCCTATTACTGCGATTACAGCACCGTAAACTGATAATGTTATAATAAGCCCTAGCCCAAAAAACAGGGACATTAATAAGCCCTTTCTACCGCCAGCGACCATTGCTAGTGGAACAATTATAAAAACGAGAGGCAAGGTGCATGGTAGTACAATATTTGAAATTCCGCCAGCAAATGATAAAAGCAGTGTTGCTGTAGCCTCTGGTGTTGTTGCAAGATAGATAAATCCAAATAAAACAACTGAGAATAGTATAAAGGCAAGTACAACTAGATATGTTCTAAATTTCTTTTGCGCTTCTGTTAGTGCCTCGTTCAAACTAGATCACCTATATATTAAATTTTAGATATGTCGTAATATTTAAATATTTTGGTTTATTTTAATGATTATGGCTATAAAAATTGCAAGTTTAGTGAAATTTTATACAATCTTGCTTTTGATTGAGAAGCCAAAGCACGGCTATGAGCTAATGAAGAGGTTAGAGAAACAGATAGGACAAAAGATAAGCCCGAGTCAGGTTTATCCATTTCTTAGGCTATTAGAAAAAGAAGGGCTAATTAAAGTAAGGGAAATGGGTTCGAGGGATAAAATAGTATACTCCCTCACAAAAAAAGGGCTGTTATTTGCTAAAAGAGTAGTAAGTCGCTCAGGAGAGCTTCTTTATCTTACGTTAAAACCACAAATAGCTAGTTGTACGCATTGTGGGTGCAAAGTTGTTGGGGGGCATAAAGAGAAAATAGGTGGGAAGAAGCTTACATTCTGCTGCCGTCATTGCGCCAAGGCATTTAGAAAATAAATGGAAATTCTTATGTGTGTCTACATAAATAATAAAATATATAAATATGTGGACACACAAACTGGCTTAAAGAGTATCAATTTGTTAAATTCTTAGTTAACATTTTGAAGAAAACTGAGATTTTCATTTAAATTTAATTTTAACTAACAATAACCTTCCCTTTCATAGAGGGATGTATTGTGCAAATATATTCATAAGTTCCAACTTCATCAAACGTTCTCGAATAAGTTTTTCCCTTGGATAAAGTTCCTGAGTCAAACTCATCTCCTGTAACTGTGTGCGGCGCAGAGTCCTGTTGCATCCATGTGATTGTTGTGCCTTTTGCGACTTTAATTTCAGCAGGAGCATATTTGAAGTCTTTTATTGCAACAAAAGCACTTTGAGCACTTGTTGCTCTGTCTATGCTTAATGGCTCTTGTACATTCGATTGTTCTAATACTTGTTTTTCTGGGGATTGCGTTTTGGAGCATGCTGTTAAAAGAATTAAAATTAAGAATAAATAAACAAAATCTTTCATCAAATCTAAATATTCCTTGTCTTTAAAAATCTTTTTACAAGCATTCTTTGTAAATATCCGGATGATGACCCATGTGCTCTTTCCACTCTTCATCTGTATAGCCCTGCGGTGTTGCACATTTGTCCTCAGGATTCTGCGCATCTAATGCCTTGGTAAAGTCTTGGCCATACCTCGAGCTTTTGTAGTAAGAGAATACACTAAATATTAGCAGAAATATCACCAATACAAAAAGTGTATAATAGATTACCCTCTCCATTTTCCTACATTATAACCTCATCCATTCTTCATAACGTTCGTTATTGACAGCATAAATGATAAACTCTCCCTTAACCCCGGGCATTCCGGGCGCCCCGCTCGGCATTCCGGGCATTGCTATTCCTTTTATATCTGGTTTCTCTAGCAACAATCTTTCAATGGCTTCCAAAGGCACATGGCCTTCAACAAAATAATCGCCGATAATTGTTGTATGGCAGCTTTCTAGTTGTTTTGGGATTTGATACTGCTCTTTCAGCATAGCTAATTCTTGGCCTTGAAGATTAACAATTTCCGTGTTAGAATTTCCTTTTCTTTGGAAATAATTGGCATAAATGTTGCAACATCCACAGCTTAAAGACTTATAGATCTTTATATCCCCATTGAAGTTGGCTAATGTTTCAAAACTGGCAGCTTTGTTGCTTCTTAAGGCAAAAAATAAAATGCCTATTAAAACTATTGCCCCAATTCCAATTATGTAGCTTTTCTTTCCCATTTTCCTTATTCTTTGCAACAATCTAAAATTTTCTTGATTAAAAGCGAAAGCTTTGATAGTTTAGTATCGCTTGTTTTTAAATTTTTATCGATTTTGATATTGCTGTTCAATGCCCAAAAGATACTATAAAGATTAAATGCTTCAATAAAAAGATTTTCTGCCCCTTTTTTTCCTTCATGCCGATATTTAGTCCCCACCTCAACAAGACGCATAACTGTTGCTAATAAATGCTTGCTCATGCACCATTTTTCACTATCATCATCTTTCTTAACAATCTCCTTCAATAATCTTTTTCTCAACTCGCGAATCTGCTCAAGAAACTCAAGATATCTCGTTTCTGAAGTTTTCATAAAGCTAAAAACAAGATGCTCTTCAAGGCTGATAAGATTCATCAAAGCTATCGAAAGATCTTCTCCAGAAGATAAATCTAAAGAATTTTTTTCCTTAAATTCATTAATTTGCTTCACAAAATTTTCAGCATTCATGTTATTACCAAAAAGATTATTGTTAAAATTACAAGAGCTATAAACATAAACGAAAGCCCTTGATAGGGCCATAAAACACTTCCTCTTTTGTTTTTGATATGATTACTTAACGCAAATACCCCCCAAATGGCCAGACTGCCAATCAGCATTCCAGCGAGTAGTTTGTCTATGCCTAAAAATCCTAAACCAAGAATTGCGAGATCTTCTGGCATCATTCTCACTATCTCAAAATCAGTTATAAGCCCGCCATAATAAAATGGAACTGCAAACAACAAAAAGGACGATAACACAAGAGCAGTTTCTTGAAATCGATAGTTAACTCTCTTTTTAAGCCACCTATTGAACCATAAAGCAGAAGAGACTATCAGAGCCCCTAAGAAAATGCCAACAATACCGTCATCGACACCGTAATACCTAGCTACTCCAACACCAATTACTGCACCAGTTGTGCACAAAGGACAATGAGCAAAGGCACTAGGTACGAATAAAAGCAAACCTATTACAAATACAAGGATATTAAATTTTTTCATGCTAATAAGCAGTTTGAATACTGGCTTAATTGTTCAAGAGACAACTCACCACTTATTTTTTTTCCATCTTGAAATTCCCAGGTTGGATAACCTACTATACCAGCTTGGCTGCATGTTTTTGCTTGTCCGCCATCAGGCAATGCGCATTCAATGTAGTTAACATATTGCCAACTGCCGCCAAACATTTGTTTTTGATTAGTACAATGGGGGCACCAGTACGCACCATACATTTTAACTCCATTCGTAGTAAGGCATTTTGCAAAGTCATCATAATTGTAATTAGTAACTACAACGTTGCCTGTCATCTTTAGACCAATAATAGATACTAATATTAAAACAAATACCACAGCTATCAAAATTACTCTCATTGCCTAAAAGAAAAACGAAACAGCTTAAAAGCTAGCATGTGAAACTAGTTTCCAGTTCAGTTCTTTAAAATCACAATATTAGTCATCCCGCGCCTTCTTCGCTCTACGAGCCCCTTGCCCTCAAGCCTATCAAGAATTCTTGTGATTTTTACCTTAGAAAATTGTGTCTTCTCAGCAAGCTCACTTTGAAAAATAGTTCCTGTTGCCTGGATGAGCTCAAAAACGGTTTTTTCCTCTGGTGTTAAATCCAAAGTTTTTACCTCTTTGGTCTTTTGTGGTTCTTGCTCCTCAACTCCTTTAACAGCGACCTCTTTTCTGGTAAATAAATACAAACCAACTAAAAAGATGATAACAGAAACAAAAAACATAAAATAAATTGGTAGCGCCAGATTGTACAATAAGTGATAAGGGCATATCTTGCCGTCCTGCTCTATTGGGCATGTAAGCCCGCCAACCTGTGTTTTGATCTGGTAGATTAAAAAACCTAATGTGAATAATAAAACAACTGATATTACTATGACTGCCAAACCAAGTCTTTTATTTTTCATCTTTAAAAAGAAATTTTAAACCTTTATAAACCTTTCAACTATAAACCAAACTGAAAATAGCATAACTACAACAACCAAAAGCCCTAAGCTCGTTGTAAATTTTCCCCCAAACAGCCAGATAGCTAATAATTTGTAGCCAACAAAAAGAAACAAAACGTCACGAATAAAGCCTCTTGTGCCCATAAGAATTTAATGCCTTAAAGATTTATTAAAGTTGCTTCTTTTTTTTAAATATTTCTAATCCGCACAGCAACCCTTTTCAAATTCGGCTCTTCTGCAACAGGGCCAAAGTCAAGCGGAACAAGTTTGTTCGCAAGCGCCTCTTCAAAATGAAATGGGACAACTAAAAGTCCTCTTGGAATACGTGTGCTTATTCTTGATTTAATCTTTATTTTTCCAACGCGTGATTCTATCTCGATGAAACTTTTATTTTTGAGTTTAAATTTACGCGCATCCTCTTTGCTGATAAAGCACAGCGGTTCTGGTTCAAGTTTGTTTAAAATGCTCGAGCATCTCGTTGCCTCTCCTGTGCAAAAATGATGCATAGTTCTTTCGATAGTCAAAACAAGAGGATATTTTCTCGAGGTTCGTTCTTCAACGCCCATAAACTCTACTGGATGGTAGCGTTTGAATTTTATCGGCCTGTGAACAAAAAAAGATTTTCCATTAAGCAAAGATTTTATGTTTAACTTTTGGTATCCACTGACATTTTTCTTTATCTCATTTAATATTTCAACTTCATTTTTATGATTATAATTCTTATTAAAATAGCGTGCAAGTTCTTTTAGGATAAGCCAATTTGGTTTTGAATTGTATAGCGGCTCTATGGCCTTGTTGAACCATCTTACACGCGACTCTGCATTTGTAAAGCTTCCAGAATGCTCGGCCCAGCTGCATGTTGGCAGGACGACATTCGCAAATCTTGTTGTTAAATTTGTATAGCTCGTTTGCTGAACAACAAACATCTTTTTAAGCATTTTATGCGCATAGTTCAAATCCGGCAAAGACTGCGCAGGATTGCTCTCCATTACAAAAAGGGCTTTTACAGGGAAGATAAAAACAGAGCTGATGAACGTATCTCCTTGTTTTGGCAAGCATCCCATATCGCCAACGCCCTGAATGTTTGTTTTTCCACGCATTGAAATTATCTTGCCATTCTTCGCCAGTACAAGATTTATTGCTCCAAACACATTATCCGTACCGTAACTATGCTGCGTTAAAGACATTCCATAACCAAGAACAAATCTCTTGCTCTTAGCAATAAGAGCTGTAGCCTTCTCTATATCCTCTTCTTTTATATTACAAATCTTTGCTGCGCGCTCTTTGGAATATCTGCTAACAGCCTCTACAACTAATAGGTCCTCAACCTCAACAGCTTTCTGTTCTATCAATAAATTTAGTACGCTATTTAAAAACGCTAATTCCGTTCCGTCAGAAAGCTCTACAAACAAATTAGCATGATCACTAGTCTCGTCTTTCCAATCACGAACACAAATAAGCTTTGCTCCCTGTTCCTGCGCTTTAAGAATCTTCTCAAAAACATTTGGATAAGTCGATTTCGGGTTGCTTCCAATGATAAGGATACAATCTGCTTTTAGATAATCATCAAATTTAGCAGGCATAGCCATTATGCCAAATGATTCATAGAACGCATAGCATGTAGCGGCATGGCATAAACGTGCACAACTATCTATATTGTTCGTTTTAAACACATCTCTCGCAAATTTTTGGAATAAATAACAATCTTCATTTGACGCAGGTGAAGAGGCATAAAAGGCCAGTTCATGTGGCTTAAGATTTTTGGTCTTGTTACAGATATGCCTGTAAGCCACATCCCAGCTAACAATCTTCAATTTTCCATTCTTTCTTATCATCGGCTCGCGAACGCGGCACTTTGAATAAACAGATT
>Ga0209541_10015511_pt1 | contig 11368 bp, 8 predicted proteins | sample RifCSPlowO2_01_FD_184027 | JGI IMG/M metagenome (GOLD analysis project Ga0209541, IMG submission 184027) | Groundwater microbial communities from Rifle, Colorado - Rifle CSP2_plank lowO2_0.1 (SPAdes) (version 2) | ecosystem: Environmental > Aquatic > Deep subsurface > Groundwater | place: Rifle...
TTATTGCCACTACAACGCACAAAACATCAGTGATTGCGGATTCAAGGCTCAGCATTATTTTTGTTTCTTCCCTTGTTTTCAGCCTCTGGATCAAGGGGATTACTACCGCATTGCTTATGTCGCCTATTATTGCGCCGAGGATTATTCCGTATACCAGCGGCCAGCCCAAAAAATACATTATTGCCGCTGTTCCAATGCAGCCCGCGGCAAAAACAATTACAGTGAAGGCAAACGCCTCTTTCAGTTCGAGGATTACCTTGAAAAAATTCAGTTTCAGCCCGCTTTCAAACATCAGCATCATTAAAACAAGCGCGGCAAAAAAAGGCGCCACTGTCTGGAGAATGCTGTTGTTCAGGTTTACAAGATGCAGTACAGGCCCTACTATTACCCCTATGAGCATTAGCAGCATTAAATCCGAAATCCTTGTCCTTTTGAAAATAACGCTTCCTGCGAATCCCGCAAAAATAATAAGCGCAATCGTCAAAAAAATGCTTTCAATGCTTGCCAATCATTCACCTTTTTTTTGATAAATTAGAATAAGTACTACTATTAAAAGATAACCTTTTTTGGCAGTTAATTATTTAATGGTTGGCGGAGTCTTTTTTATTATGGACCGCCTGATTGAAAAGGCACTGAAGAAGGGCAGGGCAAAAAGTTTTCTTCCGAATTTTGCAAGCGGCAAAAAGATTCTTGAAGAGGCTGCGGAGCATTTCGGCTTTGTGCAGTGGGGCACAAAAAGAATAGTCCTTCCCCTTGCTGTTTTTTACCTTATTGTCGGATTTTTTTTGCAGGAACACGTCCTCGGCTCCTTACTGCTGGCTTTTCTGGTTTTTTTATACGCAAATTTTTTGCCAGACCTGGATGCATTCTTTTCGGGCAGGGGCGGCAAAAACATCAGAAAAACAGGCAAGTTTGAAAAAAGAATCGCGCTTTTTTTTGCCCCGCTCGTAATCTATTACCTTCTTTCAAGGAAGCTGAAGCAGTGGGACCTTGGCTCTGAAAAGCCCTTTCACAGCAAAAGGGCGCTGTTCGAATTCAGCTTTTTTCTTTTTTTGTTCGGGCTTTTGCTTTATTTTTCCCTGCTGAAGGCGTTTTTCCTGATGCTGTTCGGGTTTTTGGGATTTCTCACGCACCTTGCTGTTGACGAAGTAATAATTTTTCCGAAAATAAAAAAGGCAAAAGCGGATAAAAAATCCTGAATTTTCGGGATTTTTTTTTGCGGAAACAGCGTCAGAAGAAACTGCTTATTTTCGCCTGTTTCCGCTATTCAAGGAAAACCTTTGCCGCGTACAGGAAAACAATTCCTGTTATGAAAAAAACAAAAGATATGAGCATTTTTTTTGTGTCTGTTTCCTTGTGGAGTTCTGGAATCAAATCCGAAGCCGCAATGTAAATGAATCCTCCGGCCGCAAAAGGAAGAAGGAAAACAGTGAAGCCGCTCTGCGCCGCAAAAAAGAATCCTATTAATCCGCCTGCAACGCAGGTTAACTGTGAAAAAAAGCTGAACATGAGGGCTTTCATTCTGCTGAATCCCCCGAAAACAAGGACTCCGAAATTTCCGAGTTCCTGTGGAATTTCGTGCGCAATAATTAGCATTGTTGTTATTGACCCGAACTGGATGCTTACAAGAAAGCTCGCCGCGATTACAAGCCCGTCTATGAAATTGTGAATCCCGTCGCCGAACAAAACAAGGTATGTTACGGGGTGTGTTTCACACACTCCCTCATGGCAGTGGTGCCAGTGCAGCACTCTTTCTATTATGAAAAAAAGAATGAATCCCACGAAGACAAAAACAAACGCGTTTGTTGCTGTCAAAGGGCCTATTGATTCCGCAAGCAGGTGGAAGAATGCGCCGCTCAATAACGCCCCTGCTGAAAACGCAACGAGTATGAAAAGTATTTTTTGAAGGTTTTTTCTGCTTATCCACAATGAAAAAATTCCCGCCAATCCCAGGAGCCCGTCCAGGATTGTTGCGCCCAAAATCCATTCCAGAACCATTTTTTTTGCCTCTTATATTATTTGTCTGCCGTGACAATTTTAAAAATGCGCTTTTATGCCCGTGCAGCCCATTTTTTTTTCACTGTGGTTTTTTTCCTGTTTGCCTTTTCAAGGTGCTTTTCAAGGAGATAAATTACCATGCCTGTTCCGACAAAAACAATTGTCAGCTGCACTTCCATAATTGTATACGAGAACAGCATTGCAAAAGAGCTTATTGCGCCTATTGCCGCAGTGATTGAAAACCTGCCAATGTTCAAGGGGGCTTTGAAAACAGGCTTGTACCATTTGTGGTGAAACCGCAAATCCAGCAGTGCAATGTTTACCGCAAAAAAGCACAGGAAAATCATGAAGGTTGTCGCATCTGCAACTATTTTTATGTCCCCTATCAATGCCATTGCGCTTGCGCCTATTGCAGTTGCAATTATTGCAATGTAAGGAGTGCCTGTTTTTTTATGGACTCTTGAAATAATGCGCGGCAATTCGTGCTTCTGCCCCAGCCCATACAGCAGGCGCGAAGTTACAATCAGGATAACCAGAACAGTGCTGAAAGTTGCAAGGAGCGCGATTATTGCAACAATAACCCCGAAGCCCGGGCTTACTGCTTTTGCAGCAAGGTCTGCAAGCGGAGCGTTTGTCTGGGAAAGTTCTGAAACAGGCATTATGCTTACTGCGCTTATTGCAAGCAGGATATACAAAATGCTTGTGATTGCAATGCTCAGCAGCAGGGCTTTGGGAAGCATTTTTTGGGCTTCTTTTGTTTCTTCGCCGAGCTTTGCAATTGCCTCAAAGCCAATGTATGCAAAAAAAATCAGCGCGGTAGCGGAAAAAATTCCCGGAACTCCGTTTGCAAGCTCGAAATAATTCACTTTTCCGAAAAAAGGTATTCCTACTATGATTATCAGGATTACTCCTATTACTTCAAAGACTGTAAAGACTGCGTTGAATTTTGCGCTTGTTTCAATGCCCAAAAAATTTATTATGCTCAGCAAAAAAATAAGCCCTATTGCCACAAGCACTGGGGGGAGGGGAATGAAGGCAGAGAAATATCCCGCAAAGCCGAGCGCGACTGCACCGGCGCTTACAAATCCGACAACCGCGACAAGCCAGCCCACTGCAAAAGCAATCCAGTCTTTCCTGAAGGCGTGCTTCAAATAATTTGCCTCTGCGCTCGCCTTTGGATAGGCAGAACTCAGTTCGGCATAGCTCAGTCCCGTGAAGGAAGCGAGCACTGCGCCTATTATAAAACTAATCCATAATCCGTTTCCCGCTACTCCCGCCGCAGTTCCGAGCAGTGCATAAACTCCCGCGCCGATTATTATTCCTATTCCGTACATTACAAGATAGAACAATCCGAGCTTCCTGTGCAGCGCCATTGCAATCCAGTTAAGAAAAGAGTTTTGTTATTTAAAAGGGTTTTTATTTTTCCGCAAGCAAAGCCTTTTTTATTTCCAGACAGCCCCTGAATTCGTTAAGCATTTTTTTTTCTGTTTCAGCAAGCACAATCCTTTTTTTGAAAAAAGGCGCGTCAAGCACAATGCTTTCAAATTCGCCGCCTTCTCCCGCAGCATTGAAGCCTTTTTTTTCAAGCGAAAGCAAAAAATCCGCCTCTTTGCAGGAAATTTTTTTTCCAAGGATTTTTTCATCAAGGCCCTGGGCTGCAATTTTGCAGATTACAAATTCGAATTTTTCCTTCAGGAGAGTTTTGATTACTGCTCCCTGTTTCCAGTGCCACAAAGGAGAGAAAAGTTTCAGGCCGAGCTCTTCGCAGATTTTCTGGATTCGCTCCCTCTGGTAATTGCTGTAAACCGCGCCCGAAACAAGGCCGTCCAAAAAAAATTTTTTCTTTGCAAGCGCAATTGTTTTTTTCATGTCAAGGAGCTCTTTTTCCTTTTCTCCCTGAGTTTTTCCAAGCACGAGCGGAATTCCCATTGCCTCTGACTGCAGGCGCAGGATTTTTTCGTTCGGCTTGTGGAACATGAAGGAATCAGGATTTTCAGGGAGAATTGAAATCAGGCAGGAGATTTCATAGTTCTGCTGTTTCATTAGCCAGAGCGCAAGGCAGCTGTCTTTTCCCGAGCTGAACAAGACTCCCAGGCGCAAATTTGTTTTTTTTGCAAGAGAATTCAAAAAACTTGTTTTTCTTTCAAAGCAGTTCTTTTTTGCAAGCTTTTCAATTGCTTTGTCGAAATTGCTCCCGTACTGTGCCGCTGTTTTTTTCCTGAAGGCGAATTCTTTTTCCAAGCCAAGAGCCTCTGCGGTTTTTCTCACAACGAGCTTGTTTTTCTCGCCTGAAATTTTCATTTCGCACGGAAGTTCAAGCGAAAACCTTACTATTTCATTGTCAAGAAAAGGAAGCCGAAGCTCGATATTGTTGTTCATTGAAACAATGTCATCGCGGTAAAAATCGTTTTCATATGCCTGCAGCAGAAGGTTTCTGCAGTCTTTGTTTATTTCATTTGAGCGCGCAAATCTTGAATAGCCCGCAAAAATTTCATCCGAGCCCAGGCCCGAAAAAACAACCTTTACTTTTTCAGAGCGCGCCTTTTCGCATGCGGCAAAAATCGGCAGTGCAACTCCAGCCTTTACGGGATTCGCGCTTTCAATCAAGGGGACAATTTTTTTCAGAAGCTTTTCTGTTTTTTCCATGCTTATAGGGACAGCCTCAAAATCAAATCCGAATTTTTCTGCAATTCTTTCAGCAAACTCCAGATCGCGCGGCTTTCCGAGTTCTTCTCCTTCCGCAAAAGCAAAATAGCACTTGAAATCCGCGCCTAACTTTTTCAGCACGAGCGCGAGCAGTGTTGAGTCGACTCCGCCCGAAAACAACAGCCCGAGTTTTTTTTCGGGAATCCTCTTTTCAATGCTTTTCTGCATAATGTCCAGGAATTTGTGCAACGCTTCTTTTTCCGAAATTTTTTTCTCGCTTGTTTCAAAAAAAATTCTCTGTATAAAGCGCGCCTTTTTTGTTTTCAAATCAAAAACCAGGATTTTTCTCGGGTTCAAATCCGATATTTTTTCAATGCCAGCTGCGCGCAGTGCCTTCTGTTCCGAAGCAAAGGAAAATCCCTTTTCAAGCGAATAATTCAGCGGCTTTATTCCGAGAATGTCCCTTGCAATTACAACCCTGTTTCCGAGCCAGTATGCAAACGCAAAAGTCCCGTCAAGCTCTTCAAGAGTTTTTCCGATTTTTCCAGTTCCGTTTTTTTCAATAAGCTTCAGCAATAATTCCGCATCGTTCCCTGCGCCTAGATTATATTTTTTGTTCAGCTCTTTCCAGTTGTAAATTTCGCAGTTTGCTGCAAGAATCCCTTTTTCTTTCAGAGGCTGGGGCACAAAGCCCACAATGCTGTGCAGGCAGTGCGCAATGCAGTTTTTTCCCTTCAAGGCGGGAATTTTTTCAATCTGTTTTTCAAAAACAATTTTTTTTCCATCGCTGAACCCAAAGCCGTCAATTCCCCTTTCCCTTATTTCAAAAATAGCTTTTTTTGCCTTTTCAAAGGAATCCGCAAAGCCGAAAAAGCCTGTTATGCCGCACATGAAAAAATCTTGCAGGGCAAGCAATTTAAGAGTATGGAAAAACCCGCAATGCCCGCAAAAAATTTTTCTTTAAGGGTATTCAAGAGCTCCGATGTCCGGGGTTGAGCCTCTTGGTTTTCCGTCTGCATCAATCCTGTTCCATGCCAAAAATTCGTTTGTTCCTGCGTTAATAGCTGGGGAACTGCTTGATAATCGCAGGTCTCCGTTTGTAGCGTCGACAAACAACGGGTTTTGCGCTGTTGATTGCTTGTCTTGTCCTAGCAATTGCCATTGTGTAAGATTTAAACGGGCTACGTTGTTTTTGAATGGTGTTAGTATGAGCGGAGTAAAGAACATGTTGTAATTGCTCAACAATTTGAAGTTTGTGGAAACATCATATACTGTAGCAACAGAATAGGTATTTGGCATATCGTTGCTGTTGGTAAAAAACGCGTTGTTGGCAACCACAATATCATAGTCGCGTGTCAGATAGTCTGGCCTTACATCAAAGAATCTGGTCCAGAGACTTGATGAACCTGCCGCGGAATTTCCCAAAACGCGGACATTTTCAAGTTCTACGAGATTATCATAGAAATTTTGCAGGCTGACAAAACCGCCGGATTGGTTAGTAATCCTCCTGTTGGCTGCAATCAGGATGTCTTTTCCTCCAACTACTTTGATTGCTCCCGGAGAATCATAGCTGCTGTTCCTGAAATCGAATTCGTTTCCAACAATCCAGGCATGATTCACAGAACCTGTATTTGCCTGGTCGGCTTCTAGGGTTATAATTCCAGAAAAATCAGCATCGGAAAAATGGTTGAAGGAAACGATTTTCCACCTGCCCGAAATCAATCTCATCTGAGCCTTGCTAATAGGTTGGTGCGCATAATTGTTGTGCTCTACAACTAATTTCGAACTATAAAATCTGTTTAACGCTTCGCCGTCATGATCACCCGGCCCGACAAAATCAGAGCCTAAAATAGCCATTCTCTTAAGATTGCCTGAAGCATACTCGTGATAAATTGAATGGCGCGAAACATTTTCAAATTCAGTATCAACAACAAACGCTAACTGATTCCAGCCGTTGTTCTGGCCTGTCTGATAGAGCCGAATTCTCAGCATCAGCGCGCCGTTGCCCAGGTATTGGAACGCCATAAATTCAGTGCTCGTGCTGTTTTGCACGTCCAAATCGACCACGCGAAGCTCGGGAAGATTCCCGGCAATCACGACATAATTATTATCCGCTTGGCGGATTACGGGTTTTTCCCCTGTTCCGTATGCGCCAAGATAAAAAGGCTCATTAGACCTAAGAGCTATGGCCCGCGTTGCGTTAAACTCGTCTCCGCGCTTAAACAAAAGCTTTACATTTGCTCCCGCAAGCATTATTGCCTTGTCCCATGTTTGGCAGGGCTGTGAATCACTGCATGGATTTGAATCTAATCCGCTTGCAGCAAAATAATATGTTGTCCATCCCGCTGCTGGTTGTTCTGCAACAGTGATTATTTGCGTGTATTCGTGAATTCCGCCTTCGTCATCAACGATTTTCAGCCCCACAGGATAAGTGCCTGCGTTTTCATAAACGTGCGCTGCATTCCAGCCGAACTCCTTGTTCTTTGCAAACCAGGAACCGTCGCTCTTCTTTGCACCGTTCTCCCAAAACCATAACGGATCAGTAGAACTTGTTCCTGCAGGGGCGGGGTCTCCAAAATCCCATTCATAATGGAAAGAAGCCCAATCCGCATTTAGACCGCCGCTGACTATCTGTATTTGCTCGCTGATGTTTGTTGCAGGCAATAGTGAAGGGTCAACCCAGACATAAAGCTTTCCTTGGCTGCTGCCGCTTTGCAAAGCAAAATTTTTTCCCAAAGAAACAGGCACGGCTGTTCCTGAGTTCCATGAAAGTGTTTTGTTTGCAGCATTAAAACTCAATGTTCCCTGCCCCTCTGAATTCGAATAGCCGACTGTAGTGATTTTCACTCCAGTTATCTGAACAGGCTGTGCTGTAAATCCTTTCGGCTGTGCAACGCTGCTTGTCCAGCCTGTTTCATCAACAGCATCAAAAAAAACTCCCAATGGCATTACCCCGCTTGTCCTGCTTGCTGTTTTCATTTGTGTTTGTCCTGTGCAGCCTGTTCCTGTTTTCCAATCTCCAATGTATCCAAGAAGTGTTGGCATGTCCATTGTTCCTGTTTTCCAGTCTCCAATATATCCAAGCAGTGCCGGCATGTCAACGCATGTTTGTGCAAAAGCGTTTCCTGCAAAAAGAGCAAGGAAAGCAATAACAATCAGAAACCGCAGGCTAACGTTTTTTTTTGCTGCTTTTGAAGGCATTTTCATCTTTATTATAAATGCCTTTTTAGTTTAAAATACTCTGTTTTAAACGCCCTATTTATTATTTTTTTGTTCTGCATTTATTTCAGGAGCCATATATGCTTGACACTGAAAAAATCCGTTCGGAATTTCCGATTCTGCAGAAGCAGGCTTCGGGAAAAGGCTTTGTTTACCTTGATTCAGCCTGCACTTCCTTAAAGCCGAAGCCTGTAATTGATGCAATGAATGCATATTACACTGAATTCACTGCCTGCGCGGGAAGGTCTGTCCACAAATTTGCAAAAAAAACAGAGGAAGAGTTTTCAGTCGCAAGGCGCAAAATTGCAAAATTCATCAATGCAAAGCCGGAAGAAATAATCTGGACAAAAAACACAACAGAGGCACTTAACCTTGTTGCTCTCGGCTTTCCGCTTGAAAAAGGCGATTCTGTTTTGACAACAAACCTTGAGCACAGCTCCGGATTATTGCCATGGCACATGCGCTCTGAAAAGGGAATTGAACTTGATTTTGTTTCCTGCAATAAGCAGGGAGAATTTTCCCTTGAAGATTTTGAAAAAAAAATTACAAGAAAAACAAAGATTGTTTCAGTAATCCATGCTTCGAACGTAACTGCAACAGTCTCTCCTTTGAAGGAAATAGCAAAGATTGCCCATGATAACAAGGCGCTTGTTCTTGCCGATTCTGCCCAGTCAGTCCCGCATTTTCCAGTCGATGTAAAGAAGCTTGGCATTGATTTTCTCGCCTTTTCAGGCCACAAAATGTTAGGCCCTACAGGAATAGGCTGCCTTTATGCAAGGCGCGAATTGCTTGAAAAGATTAATCCGCTTGTTTTGGGCGGAAGCACAATAACAGACACTGATTTGCACAGGCATGTTCTTGCGGATGTTCCAATGCGCCTTGAAGCCGGAATACAGAATTATGCTGGTGCAATTGGCTTGGGCACCGCAGTTGATTTTTTATCAAAAATCGGGATGGAGAACATTGAGGCGCATGAAAAAGAACTCTCAAAAATTCTTGTTGAAGGGTTATTGGAAATTCCAAATCTTGAACTTATCGGGCCGAGCGATTCGCAAAAGCGCAGCGCTCTCGCTTCCTTCAATATCAGGGGAATGGAACCCCACGAAATCGCGCTTATGCTCAACGACAAAAACTTTTTTGTAAGGTCAGGAATGCACTGTGCATATCCCATCCACAAGTTTTTGAATTTTCCAAAGGGTTCTGTGCGCGCTTCTCTTTATCTCTACAATTCAAAAGAGGAAGCGAAGCTTTTCGTTGAAGAGCTTAAGGGCATTGCAAAGAATTTTTCCTGAAAACCAGTTAAACAACGGTTTCACTAAGTAATAATAATGGTTTCATTTCATATTAGTATAATTGTTTTTTTTTCGGTTTTTCAAAAATGGTGTGTGAATGGTTGTCTGCATTGTGGCATTGCTTGTTTTTGCAGTCCTGAGCATCTGGTCGGCAAAATACAGGGTTCTTGCAAAGGAAGCATTCCGCTGTGTTACAAGAATGGTTACTTTCCGCCCCTGCGACGTTCACCTTGAAACAAAAATCAAGACAAAAGTGACCTCAAAATTAATGTTTTTGCCCGCGCTTGCAAGATTCTTCTATAAGCACTTCAAAATAATTTCCTGGGCATTCACAATTTCCTTTTTCGCAAGCCTTGCATACTCTGTTTACAGCATTTACAATCTCATTGTTTTCGGCAGCTGCACTCCCGGAGAGCCTTGTGTAATAACCTCTTTTGAGGGATTGTGCATTCTCGTGATTGAACAATACCTTGCATATGCAATAGTCGCAGTGCTTGCAATTGTGCTGATTTATTTCCTGATAAAAAGCATGATGAAAAAGAAGAAATAATATTTATGCCGAAAGCACTGGTTTCCTTTTTCAGTGAAAATACAAACAAATTTTACAGGCTGGTGGAAACCCGTGATTTGCCTTTCCTGGAAATTTCGGGAATAAGAATGCACTGCACAGGCGAAAGCGTGAGAAAAAGCACCCACGCAATGGTTTCGCAGTTATTCCCTTTGAAAGGAAAAGTCCTTGACACCTGCGCGGGCCTTGGATACACTGCAATTGAAATCGCTTCGCATGCGGAGGTGGAAAAAGTTTTCTCCTTTGAAATAGATTCGAATGTCCTTGAAATCGCAAGGCAGAATCAATTTTCAAAGGAACTTTTTGAAAACAAAAAAATTTTTCTTGAGAACGCGGATGTTTTTTTAGCAGTAAAAAAGTTTCCCGAGAATTTTTTTGACAGGATTCTGCATGACCCTCCCAGATTCGCGCTTGCGGGAGAGCTTTACGGCAGGCCTTTTTACAAGGAGCTTTTCAGGGTTCTGAAGCACGGCGGAATTCTTTTCCATTACACTGGAAATCCCGGGCAAAAAAGCGGCAGGGATTTTAAAGGGGGAGTGATTAAGCGCCTGCAGGAAGCCGGTTTTTCGGGAATGGAAAGAATTCCGGAAGCCCAGGGCATACGCGCAAAAAAATTTGAATTTTTTGCGGAAAAGCGCGAATAGTTTTTGTTTAATAATTTTTTGCTTTTCTAATTTGATTATAATGGACAGGAAAAAATTTCTTTTTATTTCGCTGGAAGCGTCAATCCAGGACACTGCCTGGAGCGTCCTTAACGAAGGCCATGAGGTAAAATACTTCATTGAAGAGGCATCGCAGAAGGAAATTGGCGACGGCTTTCTCCCAAAGAGCGAGGACTGGCAGAAGGATGCTGCCTGGGCTGATGTAATTGTTTTTGACGACGTAAGCGGCTATGGTGCAAAGGCGAAAAAACTGCGCGACGAAGGAAAGCTTGTAATCGGCGGAACGCCTTACACTGACAAACTTGAGGACGACCGCGCATTTGGGCAGGACGAGCTTATAAAAGCCGGAGTAAGCGTTATTCCGCACGAAAACTTTGTTTCTTTCGACGACGCGATAAAATTTGTGAATGAACATCCAGACAAGTATGTGATAAAGCCGAGCGGAGACGCGCAGAAAATAAAGCATTTGCTCTTTGTGGGGGAAGAGGATGACGGAAAGGATGTTCTCCAGATTTTGGAGGATTACAAAAAAGTCTGGAGCAAGAAAATAAAGGAATTCCAGCTCCAGAAAAAAATTTCCGGAGTGGAAATAGCTGTCGGGGCTTTTTTCAACGGAAAAGAATTCGTTTATCCCATTAATGTAAATTTCGAGCACAAAAAATTATTTCCCGGCAATTTGGGACCGTCGACTCCCGAAATGGGAACCTCGATGCTCTGGACTCCGCCGAACAAGATTTTCAATTCGACCCTGAAAAAAATGGAGCCAAAGCTGAAAGAGGAAGGCTACTGCGGATACATTGACATTAACTGCATTGTGAACAACAACGGGATTTATCCCCTTGAATTTACCTGTTTTGATGAACAAACAGAAATTCTCACAAAAGAGGGCTGGAAGAATTACCCCGATGTTAATAATGGTGATTTTACTCTTGCAATCAATCCTCAAACCCGAGAAATAGATTGGAAGGAAATTGTGAACAAAG
>Ga0209541_10015513_pt1 | contig 11367 bp, 8 predicted proteins | sample RifCSPlowO2_01_FD_184027 | JGI IMG/M metagenome (GOLD analysis project Ga0209541, IMG submission 184027) | Groundwater microbial communities from Rifle, Colorado - Rifle CSP2_plank lowO2_0.1 (SPAdes) (version 2) | ecosystem: Environmental > Aquatic > Deep subsurface > Groundwater | place: Rifle...
ACCGACTGTCATACAAAAGAGCTCATCAGCAACGACTGTCTTCGATGCCACCGGTAAATCCGTACTTCCTTTTGCCATCGCCAGCGGAAGCGCCATGTAAAAGCGGGGTTCAAAATACGCCGTGACGTTAAGCCGTAGAGACTTCTTAAAAATAATGGGAGGAACAGCCGTATCTTTGTTGACCTACCAGTTTCCTCTCCGAAAACTTATTGCACTTGAGGATCACCATCCAGAAGCATGGCCGCTTGGCGTTGAGAAATGGGTTCATTCGATTTGCCACCAATGCCCCAGTGGGTGTGGGATTTTGGGCCGTGTCATAGATGAAAAGTTAGTTAAGATCGAAGGCAATCCAATGCATCCGGTAAACCGCGGTAAGTTGTGTCCCTTAGGACAAGCGGGTTTACAACTTTTGTACAATCCTGATCGATTAAAAGGCCCATTGAAGCGGAGCGGTCCTAAAGGATCGAATCAATGGCAAAGCGTCGGTTGGGATGAAGCCATTGAGACCATCGCAAATCAACTTAAGAAATTACGCCGGCAGCGTTCCCCGCACTTGCATGCGGTTTTGGCAAAGGAGGATGAAAGCGATGTGGGAGCGCTCTTTGATCGATTTATGAATAGTTTCGGCTCTCCAAATTATATTCTGAACCTTTCCGCAAAAAGCACTCGCACCGCTCAGTTATTTATGAAAGGACTTTATGAGCTTCCGGCTTATGATCTTGAAAATGCGAATTTTATCCTTTCGTTTGAAGCTCCGTTGTTAGAGTATTGGCATTCCCCAATGCAAGCGCAGAAGGCCTACGGTTATCTGAGGCAGGAGCGGATGGGTGTGAGGGCAAAGATCGTTCAAATTGACACTCGATTTTCCATTACGGCGGCCAAATCTGACCAGTGGATTCCAATTCGGCCCGGGACACACGCATCATTAGCGTTGGGAATTGCCTATGTTATTGTGAAGGAACAGTTGTATGACCGGCGTTTCATTGAGAGTCAAACTTTTGGTTTCGAAGATTGGGTGGACGGCGAAGGCCGCAGCCAGCAAGGGTTTAAGAATTTTGTATTGCGCCATTATCAGCCTGAACAGGTTGCAGAAACAACCGGGATCGGTGTTGATACTATTGTTTACATCGCCAAGGAATTTGCTAGGACAAAGCCATCGATCGCGATCGGAGGAGGCGCAACCAACGACTACACCAATGCAACTTACACCGAAATGGCCATTCATGCGTTAAATGCATTGGTTGGCAGCTTGGAAACTCCAGGCGGCGTCTTGCACCAAAGAGGAATGCATTTCGCTTTGCCGCGAATTCGCAAAGATACCATTGCCCAAGACGGGTTATCCAAAAAACGGATTGATGAATCACGCACTTCTCGGTTTCCTTCTCACCACGCTGATGCGCTTTGCGAGAATATATTAGAAGGGAACCCGTATTCGTTGGAAAGCTTATGGATCGTTGACGAAAATCCCGTTTTTGAAAGCGTTTTGGCTCAAGAATGGAAAGAGGCGCTTCGACGAGTGCCTCTTGTTGTTAGTTTTTCATCTTTTCTTGATGAAACATCAAAGTTTGCTGATTGGATCTTGCCCCATCATACCTATCTTGAACGACAGCAGCTGATTAAGATACCGTCTGTTTCGAAAACGCCGGTGGTTGGGTTGATGCAACCGATCGTTAAGCCCCTCTATAACACACGACACGCAGGAGATGTCATTCTTCAAATTGCGAGGAGAATCAAAGGCGTCAGAAAAAACTTTCCGTGGAAGGATTTTAAGTCTTTCGAAACCCATTGTCTCAAAAGTATTTTTAAGGCGAAAAGAGGCACCCTTTTCACGAATTCTTTTGAAGAAGTTCACATCAAGCTTTTGGAAGATCGAGGCTGGTGGATTCCTCCTCATTCGTCTTTCCAGTCTTTTCAAAAGGAATTCGTTAAAGTCGGCGGGTGGTGGGATCCTGCCTATCCGTTCAGGCAATGGGGAAGAGTTTTTAAAACACGCTCTCATAAGTTTGAGTTCTTTTCACAGTTCTTGTTTGATCACCTGACCAGAAAATCAAATAGGGACGCCGGAGAAGATCAAAGGTACTTGCCTCACGCTGAAGCTGCAAAAATCGATGGGGACGACGCCGGTTTCCCTTTTTTTATGAATCTTTACAAACCACTAAATTTAGGGGGCGCAAGCGCGGCCAATCAACCGTGGCTTCAGGAAAGCCTGGTCCCTCATCTGGTGGCGAGGTGGAGTTCTTGGATTGAGGTAAATCCTAAGACCGCTGAGAAATTAGGATTGCGCGATAAAGACCTCGTATGGATTGAATCGCGAACGGGCCGAATCGAAACGCAGCTTCGCTTCTATGCGGGGGTTATGCCTGACACGGTCAACGTACCCCTTGGTCAAGGGCATACGGCAGTTGGAAGATGGGCAAAGATGGCGGGTGTAAATCCGTATGAGATTATCAGTAAGCAGCGCGAGTCTCTGACGAGTGTTTTTTCGCACTTAACCACACGCGTGAAGATATATAAAGCATCGTAACACTTTTTTAGGAGGTTCAATTTTCTAATGGTACGTTGGGGAATGGTCATTGATCTGGATAAATGCAGCGGTTGTCAAGCATGCGTTGTTGCTTGTAAGGCTGAAAACAATGTCCCGTTTGCCTCGCCCGAGGAAGCTCAGAAAGGGAGAGTGATTAATTGGATGGAAATCATACCTATCATCGAAGGAGAGTATCCTGAACTCAAAGCTCGATTGATCCCGAGACCCTGCATGCATTGTGATCATCCTCCATGCACTAAGGTTTGCCCTGTTTATGCGACGTTCAAAAATGAGGAGGGTCTCGTGGCCCAAGTTTATAAACGCTGCATTGGATGCCGTTACTGCACGACGGCATGCCCGTATACGGTGAAATACTTCAACTGGCATAAGCCCGCGTGGCCTGAGGAAATGAGAGCTTTTTTAAATCCAGATGTTTCAGTGCGCCAAAAGGGAGTCGTTGAAAAATGTACGTTTTGTCACCACCGTTTGCAAAAAGCCAGGGAAAAAGTCCAAGTTGAAAAGCGGGGATTGAAAGAAGGAGATTATGTGCCCGCCTGCGCCCAGACATGTCCAACCCGTGCCATTACCTTTGGGGATTTGGACGATCCTCATAGTTCCGTTTCGAAGCTGAAACAGAGCCCTAGGGCGTTTAAGCTTCTTGAAGAGCTGGGAACAGAACCAAAGGTGATCTATCTTTCCGAGGAAAGATTTTATAGGAAAGTAGTTGTGTAAATGAAACGGCTAACCTTGGGAGATATCAGCAGCTGCTGATGGATCGGAGAATTGATATGACAGATGACGAGAAGCTATTTGAGCCGATCCTAAATTTTGGGATCAAATTCCGCATCACCGCAATGATTCTAGGGACCGTGATTTTGTGGGCCTTGTTTGCCTGGATTTATCAATTAAGAGAAGGGCTCGGTGTGACGGGACTCAACCGGCCAGTTTATTGGGGATTTTACATCACAAATTTTGTTTTTTTCATAGGGATCAGCCATGCGGGGACCTTAATCTCCGCAATCTTAAGACTCACCAATGCGGAATGGCGAAGATCCATCACCCGATCGGCTGAGGTGATCACGGTTCTCGTACTTTTCTTTGGGGTCGGAAATATTTTAGTGGACATGGGCAGGATGGACAGAATTTTAAACGTATTTAAGCACCCACAGTTTCAATCACCGCTTCTGTGGGATGTCACAAGCATTTCCATTTATCTAACCGCCAGCTCAATTTACCTTTATTTGCCGCTTATTCCTGATATCGCAATGATTAGAGACCGCACCAAAAAGCTTCGCTGGTTTTACTCAATGCTGGCGTTGGGATGGCGTGGAACGGAACAACAACGGAAATGGCTGGAAAAAGCCATTGCGTTTATGGCAATTTTGGTTATTCCGATTGCCGTTTCAGTCCATACCGTTGTTTCCTGGGTGTTTGCGATGACGATTCAGCCTATGTGGCACAGCACGATTTTCGGACCCTATTTTGTGGCCGGCGCTATTTTTTCCGGGATTGCGGCTTTGATCATTGCCATGGCTTTGATTCGGAAAGTTTATCGTTTGGAAGGTTATTTGCTTCCCATCCAGTTCAACAACTTGGGTATTTTACTCCTCGTGATGTCACTTTTCTGGTTCTACTTCACTTTTGCTGAGTTTCTCACGTCCTTCTATGGTGCGGAACCTACTCACATGGTGGTTTTCTGGAGCAAGATCAGCGGGGAATACGCTCCTTTTTTCTGGACGATGTTTGCCACATGTTTTGTTATTCCTTTTGTCATTCTTTGCAACAAAAGGACCCGAACGATCACGGGAACCGTGGTTGCTTCGGTTTCCGTAACCATTGGCATGTGGCTTGAGCGCTTTACGATTGTGGTTCCCACGCTGCTTAACCCAAGGCTGCCGTATGAAAGAGGATTGTATTCTCCCACCTGGGTCGAGTGGTCTATTACAGCGGGGAGTTTTGCCACATTCATTCTACTTTACATGCTCTTTACGAAACTGTTTCCCATTGTATCTATTTGGGAAATGATGGAGGGTAGGAAACATGCCGTTCGAGAAGTGAGTGAGCGGATTAAAACCTATTTTTCAGGTGACGTGAAGGATGAATAGCAAAGTGAGCAATAGAAAAAAGGCCATCGCATGCTGCAAGGTCCGAGGCGAACTCTATGCAGCGTTGTCGCTATACTTTAGCCTCCCATCGGAAAAAATGCTTCGAGATTTAACAAAGGATTTGTTTTCTCACATGGATGGCGGCCTTTTTGACTCAAGCCCGGATTTTGTATCGGTGCAAGAGAGCTTCTGCCAATTTCAGGCATTGGCGCACACTGAATCAGAGAAAGAAACGAAAGAAGCGGCGCATCGCTTCAACGTCGAATATACCAGACTTTTTTTAGTTCCCTCTGATTCACGCATTTTTCTTTATGAAACCATGCATCAGAAATCAAACGAACTGTTGATGGGAGCAGCTGCTCAAGAAGTGTCGCAAATTTACCGTGAAGACGGTCTCGCCCTTCACGGTACGTTTCAAGATCTTCCGGATCATTTTACCGTTCAATGCGAATATCTTGCTCACATGGCGCGCCGAGAGGGAAAGGCTTGGATCCAGGGCGAGCCCTTGCAGGCTGAAATTTATTTCCGAAGATCTGCCTCGTTTTTTGACCGCCATCTCGGCAGCTGGGGGCCTTCTCTTTGCGCGCTTATTCTTGAACAAGCGCAAACGGATTTCTATCGAGCCTTGGCTTCCCTCACTGACAAGTTTATGGCGTGGGACATGAAGATGAGAAATGAGGCTGCGTGTTGGTTATGACCCCTATTTTGAATCACCGCCCCCTTTTTCTATCGCTCTTTCTCCCCTTGTTTTTTTTATCAGTCTTTGTGTGCGCGCCTGCCATTGCTGCGGAAGGTAATCTGGTTGAAAGCCGCACCGTCGAGAGTTCGTACGAGGATCCTTTGAAGGGACGCGCAGTTTTTGCTGAAAAAGGATGTATTCGCTGCCATTCTGTCTTGGGTGAGGGAGGAACCTTGGGACCAGATTTGACCTGGTTGGGGAAGGGACGAAATATTTATGAGCTCATTGGACTCTTTTGGAGTCATTCTTCAAAAATGATAGAAATGATGAAGGAAAAAAAAGCTCCTTACCCGACCTTCTCGGCGGCCGAAATGGAATCACTTTTGACGTATCTTTACGCATTGAGTTATTTTGATGAGGCAGGCGATTATTCTGAAGGGGAGCGATTGTTCCATGATAAAGGATGTATCAAATGTCATTCCGTTGGCGACAGAGGCGGAAGCATCGCTCCTGCGCTGGACGGTTATGCCAATCTTGTTTCGCCCGCGTATCTCACGCAAGCGGTGTGGAATCATGGCGCTAAAATGGCTACCAAGATGGCCGAGTTGAATGTTGAACGTCCAAAGCTTCGCTCAAATGAGATCGCACATCTCATCGCTTATATTCAAGGAGCCGCGGTGGGTGTTCCGGAATTTCAGATTGCTCTTTCACCGGGGGATCCTAAAAGGGGTGAGGTTCTCTTTAAGGAAAAAGGTTGTTCGCAGTGCCATTTGAAGACCGGTGAAGGACAGATATTAGGTCCCGATCTAAGCCACGGCGAGGTAGAAGGCATGAGCGTTGGTGAAATCACAGAACGGCTTTGGAACCATGGTCTTAAGATGTGGTCCAGGATGAAAGAGTTGAATATTCCTATTTCAACATTTGATGGCCAGGAGATGGCAGATTTAATTGCCTATGTTCACTTTTTGTCATATACCGGCGGACGAGGTAATCCCGGTAAGGGCCGTGAGATTTTTGCAGCCAAAGGCTGCGTCGTCTGCCATGCAACTGATGGAAAGAAAAGGATAGGTCCCGATCTTTTGAGGTCAAACGCGGCTGAATCGCCCGGTACCATTGCTGCATCCATGTGGAATCATGCTCCACTCATGAAAGAAGCGATGGCAGAAGCAGCTCTCGAATGGCCTCGGTTTGAACGAAGTGAAATGCAGGATTTGATTGCCTATCTGCGATTGGTCCGAGAGGATAGTGATTGAGAACCCGTTTGTTTCTTTTTGATCGAAGATCACTTTCTATATGAGCTCAGAAGATCAAAAGAAGAGTCTATTCCAAAATTGGACGAGCGTCATCGGCGGAATTTGTTCCACCTTTTTTTTCGCCGTCATCTTGTTTTTGTTCATTCTTGATTTTCGAGCCAAACACGTCAATCCTTATCTCGGAGTCATTACTTATTTAGTCGCGCCTGGTTTTCTTGTGGCGAGCCTTTTGTTGATTCCCATTGGAGCCTTCAGGGAACGGAAAAGAAGATACAAGCGTGGTTATGTCCAAAGATTCCCGCATATCGATTTTAACGATCCGACTCATCAAAAAATTGCGTTTGCAACCATCAGTGTCGTAACACTTTTTTTACTCTTCACCATGGTGGGCAGTTACAAGGCCTATGAATTTACGGAATCGGTCACCTTTTGCGGCAAGCTGTGCCATCAGGTGATGGAACCGGAATTTACCGCTTATCAGCATTCTCCTCATGCTCGCGTCGCCTGCGTTGAATGTCACATCGGCCCGGGAGCGGACTGGTTTGTGCGGTCTAAAATTTCTGGAAGTTATCAAATTTATTCCGTTTTGTTTAAAAAATATCACAAGCCGATCGAAACGCCCGTCAAAAATCTGCGCCCCGCACAAGAAACCTGCGAGCAATGTCACTGGCCGCGTCAGTTTTTCGGCGCCGTGGAGCAAAACCGCCATTATTTTTTATCCGACGAGGCCAATACGGAATGGAAGACGCGTATGTTGATGTTCGTCGGCGGCGGAATCCCGCCTTTTGGGAAGCGCGAAGGGATTCATTGGCATATGAATATCAATAATCGAGTGGAATATATTGCGTCAGATGAAAAAAGGCAGGTCATTCCGTGGGTGAAAAAAATCGGCCCCGACGGCAGGGAAGGAATTTATGTGGATGAAACTTCCGGATTTACGGCTGATACTCCGCCCAAAGGCGAACTTCGCCGCATGGACTGCATGGACTGTCATAATCGGCCCAGCCATATTTACCAATCGCCCAACGAAGCGGTTAACGAAGCCTTGACTTATGGAGCCATGGACAAAACACTTCCGTTCATTAAAGCTGAGTCGGTCAAAGCGTTGACAGGCACCTATGCTTCGCACGAGGAAGCGAAAGTCAAAATCAAATGGCAGCTTGAGGAATTTTACAAGAACCAATATCCCGAAATCTGGAATTCCAGGAAGAGTTCAATCGATCGTTCCATCGATGCGCTCGTCGAGATTTACCGAACCAATTTTTTCCCCCAAATGGGCGTGTCTTGGCAAGTTTATCCGGATCACATTGGTCATAAGGACTTTTTGGGCTGTTTCCGTTGTCACGATGGAAGGCACAAAACCCAAGATGGAAAAGTGCTCACGAAAGACTGCAAATCCTGCCACAACATTATTGAACAAGGTCCTGTCGCGGGGGTTTTGGAACAATCCGCGGAAGGTCTTGAATTTAAACATCCCGGAGATATCGGTGATAGTTGGAAGGAAATGAATTGTTCTGAGTGTCACACCGGAGCTTAGGTGAAATGAATCGTTCGTTAATCTAAGGCCGGGGGTTTCCATTTGCTGTTGGTCAGCATCCGAATGAACAGTTCGACGGGAAAGCTTGGCGTGCGGTCTTTTAAGGTGAGAATACCGAGAGGGCGGTTCAGTTTCACGCCATCAATCTGAATGCTTCTGAGCGTTCCTTTTCTGATTTCCTCACGCACCGTTTTGCTTGGGACAATCGAAATTCCTAACCCCACCTCAACGGCTCGCTTCAAGGTGTCGATATTGTCGTTGGTCATTCTGATTTGAACTTTAATTCCCAATTGTTTGAGCGCCTGATCGATGGCTTCGCGGGTGGGAATTCCTGGATCAAAGGCAATAAAGTGTTCGCCTTGTATTTGGCGGAGGCGAATGCGCTTGCGTTCGGCAAGGCGGTGATGCGGAGGAACGATCAGGACCAGATGGTCCGTTCCGAAAGGGGTGACTTTGATTTTCGCGCGCGCGTCAGGGTAGGCGACAATTCCGATGTCAATTTTATTTTCAAGTATCAAATCATAAATCAAGTCTGCTCGGCGGTATTGGAGCTCGGTGTGAATATCAGGATAGGCGCGAATGAATTTTTTCAAGAAAGGAGCAAGCTCATACATTCCGACGCTGTAAACCGTAGCGACCCTGACGCTTCCCGCAGGAATTTGTTTGGCTTGAGCGAGGTGCGCCTTCAAATGGTCATGCCGGAGAAGGAGGTCTTCTACGTGAGGCAGGAGGAGTTCTCCTTCTTTCGTGAGAGTTACTTTACGAGGCGCGCGTTCGAAGAGCTTGACTCCAAGCTCCTCTTCAAGATGTTTTAAGTGAGTGCTGATAGAAGGCTGCGTGAGGAAGTTCAGCTTCGCCGTTTTGACAAAGCTTTTTTCTTGGGCGATATCACGAAAGATTTTAAGGTCCCGGAATTCCATAGATAAGAAATACTAATCATTTTGATAACAAAAATCAATTTCTTTTATCAACTCTTTCTGACGATAATAATAGCACTATAGAAGGCGTTTGGTAGACAGGGTAAATTTGAAGTTGCATGACGCGCGTCACAGAAATTTCTGGACTTTATTTGTATCATTCGGCATAATACTCAAGAAAAATTCATAAAAAAAACTTAAGTTTGGTTCTTTGGTACACGTTAAATTAATATACCCTTATACCTCATGGTAAAGACCAAATACTTATTATTCTTTCTCGCCTTGATTCTTTGCGGGCTCGCCTTCTTTTTCATCTCTGCCATTGACCTACTAGCAAAAACAGAGTTTCATCCGATTCAAAAAATTGAAGGAGCCGAATACGTCGGTGCTGACACGTGCGCGTCCTGCCATGAAAAGCAATGGAAAGAATTTGAATTATCAACCCATCAGAGAATCGCCATTCCTTCGGGCGATCAGGAAGTAGAAGGCTGCGAGATGTGTCACGGCCCGGGAAGCAAACACGTCGAAGCCGGCGGCGGAATTGGAAAGTTCATCATTAATCCAAGGAAAAACCCAGAAGCATGTTTCGCTTGCCATATGGACAAGAAAGCTGAAGTCCGTCTGCCCTTTCATCATCCTATTTTAGAAGGTAAAGTGAGCTGCGCGGATTGTCATAATGCGCACGGCGAAGAAATAAGGCCATGGACCGCGACATCACTTGAAGATGTTAATGAAGTCTGTTTTAAATGCCACAAAAGCAAGCGTGGTCCCTTCGTCTGGGAGCATGAAGCATTGCGTGAAGGTTGCACCACCTGCCATAAAGTGCACGGTTCGGTAAACGATAAAATGCTGATTGCGCGCGACGCGAATCTTTGTCTCCGATGTCATACACAATTTGATTTTCCAATGATTAGCAATACCACTCATGCGGCAAGAATCCCGCAAGGCAGCTGTTGGAGTGCCAGGTGCCATACAGCGCCTCACGGGTCAAATTTTGACGAACATTTGAGGTATTAAAATATGAAAATATCCATGTTCAAAATCTCAATTACTTTGTTCGCGCTGATTTTAATTCAACTGCCTCAAAGCGCTTTTGCTGAAACCGCAACCATCGATACCGCCACTTCGAGCGCGTCGTCCGCAGTCACGCAACAAGTGGCGAATAAAATTCCGATTGAAGGAACTTTTGAATTGCTTCCCATTCGTTGGGCGTTTGTGGACGATAATGAACAGAAATTTAGGGCAGATCATTGGATCAGGGATGGATATTCGGGCGGAGTCAATTATTTTGAATCTAACTATAAAACGAAAGACGATATTCATATTACAATGGAAGGTCGTGGCATTTTTGACGAAGACCCTGCCATTACCCGAAATGATTATGACGGCCACCTTTTGATTAAAAAAGAAGACATAGGCTTCATTGATGTCGAATTTGAAGAATTTCCAAAATATTATGACAATCGAGGCGGTGTTTATTACCCATTCAGAATGTTCTCGGGAACAAATCTGGACCGGGAACTTGAACTTGATATTGCGAAACTTGTTGTAACGGCCGGCCTGACCTTAAAAGATGTGCCTGAGATCGAATTCGAATATGAAAGAGAAGTTGTGAATGGTGCAAAGTCGCGGACGACTTGGGCAAATGCAGTGGAAAGCGGCATTACGCGAAAGATTGCTCCTTCATGGCAGGAAATAGACGAAGTCGTGAATGCGTTTGCAATTAAAGCCAAGCATAAAATCAATGAATACGAGCTTCATGGCGAGCAGCATTGGGAGATGATGAAAGCGGTCGAAAAGCGGTATGAAAAAAATTTAGGAACGACCGCTGCTCAGAGATTTTATAACCGCCAAATTGCAGAACCCGAAGCGACCGTGATGACAACGATTGTGGGCGCTGAGCGGTGGTATCAAGAAGAAAAGTATTATTCTTCCTTAAATTATCGGTTCTCAAGAAATCGCAATTCCGAAAAGGAAAACTTAAGAGAATTTAATGAAAATTTCAACCTTTTTTCCTTTACCGCTTTTGCAGAGAACAGGAAAGATGCCCGCGCTGACAATCACATGGATTCACATACAGCCGTCTTGAACCTGCGCGCCGCGCCTGAAAAGTGGCTTATTTTCAATAATAAATCGAAAGTAGAATTATGGCGGTCTCGAGGCAACTCCACGTACCCATATGATCTTGGCACAGGTCCCGCTGTCCCCGCTGCCGGCGCAACTCCGGATGAAGTTATTGATCAAACTATTTTTAGCGACAACACCAATAGAACATTTAAGGTAGGAGATGATTTTGGAATCCGGTTTAAGAAAATTCCCCGCACGGCGCTTTATGCGGAATTCGGAGTGGAG
>Ga0209541_10015514_pt1 | contig 11367 bp, 17 predicted proteins | sample RifCSPlowO2_01_FD_184027 | JGI IMG/M metagenome (GOLD analysis project Ga0209541, IMG submission 184027) | Groundwater microbial communities from Rifle, Colorado - Rifle CSP2_plank lowO2_0.1 (SPAdes) (version 2) | ecosystem: Environmental > Aquatic > Deep subsurface > Groundwater | place...
TGGAAGTATAATAAAAAAACAGGGAGATATATCCATGAAGATATAACCGATATACAAAATAAAAATGATTTAAAAAGAAAAAAATAAGATGAAAAAACCATGCCCAAATAAAAGAGAGAATGTGAAAAATAGGAAATTTTCAAAATGAGAAAGATTGTCCGTGTGGTGAAACAGATTGCGAAAATCATGGTATGTGCTGCGAATGCATCGGTTATCACAGAAAAAAGGGTGGAAAGCCTGCATGTTTAAGGTGAAACCTGATGTGGAAAATAATATAAACCAATTTTGTTTTTTAAATTAATGATAAAAGAGGTATTAAAATGGATAAAGAATCTATTATAATTATATTAGTTGTTATTAATTTAATTTGTAACATTATAATCTATTTTAACTTAATGAAATTAAGTTCAAAATTTAACCATTTATCCAGTCAATTCAAATGCTTGGCTAATGATTTTAAATTACATTGTAAAAAAAATGTCTAAAGAGCTAAAATTTATTGATTTGAATTACAAACCAAAAGATGATTTAATATGCTTGTTTAAGATAAAACCTGCCAGAGGTTTGTCTGTCAAGCAGGCTGCAAACACAGTTGCACTAGAGAGTTCTGTTGGAACCTGGACTGAGGTTAAAAATGAAAATTATGTCAGAAGATTAAGAGCCAGAGTTTTTTCTATAAATGGCAACTGGATTAAGGTTGCTTATCCTGAAGAGATTTTTGAATCGGATAATGTCCCAAATATTTTTTCGAGTATTGCTGGTAATATTATGGGAATGAAATCTGTGGATTCTATAAGGCTTGAGGATGTTAGTTTTCCTAAAAAAATTTTGAGAAGTTTTGATGGACCGAGATATGGAATTAGCGGTATAAGAAAAATGATGAAAATAAAAGAAAGGCCTTTGATTGGAACTATTATAAAACCGAAGCTCGGGCTTTTCACAAAAGATCATGCAATCTCTGCTTATGAATCATGGAGTGGAGGACTTGATTTAGTTAAGGATGATGAAAATCTTGCTTCGCAGAAATTCAATGTTTTTGAAGAGAGAATTGCAAGAACACTGGAAAAAGTTCATAAAGCAGAAGAAGAAACAGGAGAGAAAAAAGCATATCTTGTGAATGTTACTGCTGAAACAAAAGAAATGATAAAAAGAGCACAACTTGTAGAGGATTTAGGAGGCAAGTATGTCATGCTCGATATAATCACTGCTGGCTGGGCTGCTTTGCAAACGTTGAGAGATGCTGATTTTAAAATGGCTATTCATGCGCATAGGGCAATGCATGCAGCATTTGACAGAAATCCAAATCATGGAGTAAGCATGATGGTTATTGCTGATTTTGCGCGATTAATTGGGGTGGACCAGTTGCATATAGGAACAGGAATTGGAAAACTTGAGGGAAAAATTGAAGATGTTGAAGATTTGCTAGAAGAAATTGAAGTAGAAAATGTAAAAGCAACATACAAAAGATTAAACCAAAAGTGGATGAACATTAAACCTGTTTTAGGTGTTTCTTCTGGAGGGCTTCATCCGGGACATATTCCTTTTTTAGTTAAACATTTAGGAAAAGATATTGTGATTCAGTGTGGGGGTGGCGTCCATGGCCATCCTTCTGGAACAAAAGCAGGAGCAATGGCAGTTAGGCAAGCCGTTGATGCTGTTATGAAAAAACAATCATTAAAGGATTATGCTAAAACGCATGAAGAACTAAAAGAGGCTTTAGATAAATTTGGATATTCCAAGGTAAAATGACAGAAAAATACCGCAAAGCAGTTTTTATGGTTGTTTATTCAAAAGAAAAAGATAAAATTTCTTATTTGATATTAAAAAGAAAATTGCATTGGAGAGGATGGGAATTTCCTAAAGGTGGAATGGAAAGAAGAGAGAGCTACAAAGATGCTGTTAAAAGAGAGATTAAAGAAGAAACAGGACAAAAAATACTAAAAATAAAATCGTTTGATATTTCTGGAAAGTATAAATATGATAAAAAGTATAAAGACAGGCCATGCTATATGGGGCAAACTTATAGATTATTTTCTGTTTTAGTTAAAAAAGGAAAAATAAATCTAGATAATCTTGAGCATAGCAATCACAAATGGGTTTCTTTTTCAGATGCTATGAAAAAACTCAGATGGTCAAATCAAAAGAAGTGTTTAAAAAAAGTTGATGGATGGGTAAGAAAAGATATTTCATCTTAAACATTTAGCATCAGTGGGGTTTAATTTTCTCCCTTTTGTTATTTTTATTGCTTCAATAACATTTAAAATTAGATATCTTGCAGAATTCCATGAACAAAGATTATTGTCTAAAGCTTTTTGGTGTTCATGATATTGAACTTCATTTCCTATGATTTCCTCTGATATGCAGTGAGGAGGAATCCAAAATCCCATCCAGTTTAGCGTCATAGCTAATGGTTCTGCAGCTCCTGTTGTTGACTCGCTTATAGTATAAATTCCAGCAACCTTCCCAGCCCAATGTTTTTCTGGCTTAAATTTCCCAGATTTTATTAGTTTAATCTCAAATTCCCTATCCTTATTATTAGCATGCTCTCTTCCTCCATCTACACAACACAATCTTCCTAGGAATAATGATAAATGGCTTGAAAAAGACCACCAATGAACTGGTGTCACAAAAATTATTCCGTCAACCTTTTCACCAATTTTATAAAACTCGTGCATTGGATCTTTAGGGTATTTTATGTCTGGATAACAATCGCATGGATAATGACAAAGCGACATAACAGTTGAAACACACCCCTTGCATGGAGCTATAGGAGGATATTCATAAAGATTTGTCAAATAAATTTCATCTGCCTCTTTTTTTGCTATTTTGAACATATATTCTGCTATTCTCTGAGATTTGCTTTTTTCTTGAGGGCAATCGTCTTTTTCTCTTGGACTTGCATTGATTATCCAGAGTTTAATTTTACCACCTTTTTTATTCTTAGACATATCAATAAATAATATTATAAACTTTTAAATGTTCTCATGAATGACTTCCTGTTCCATGATATCCATCTTTAAAAAGATATATAAGTCAATTACGATATTTTACAATATGAAATTCAGAGAGTTTACAACTAGCTCTGGCAAAAAGGTTTTAGCTGGCAAAGATGCTAAAAGCAATGAAGAACTTGTAAAACAAGTTGGAAAAGATGAAAATGTTTTTCATACTGCAAAGCCAGGAAGCCCATTTGTCAACATAAAAGGGGAGTCAAATAAAGAGGACATAAAAGAAGCTGCAATATTTTGTGCTTCAAAAAGCAAGAATTGGAGAGATAATAAAAATGATGTCAGAGTTCATTGGTTTAAGGGAAAAGATATTTACAAAACAAAAAGCATGGAATTAGGAACCTTTGGAGTGAAAAAATTTAAAGCTGTCGATATTAAGAAAAAAGAGATAGAGGAGTTTTTGAAGAGGTGATTTCAAGATGAAACAATGTAACATTCAAATAGGAAAACAAGGAATCAGTGATAATTTTATTGAATCAGTAAAAACCAGATTTAAAACCCATGAAAATATTAAGATATGCATCTTAAAGAGTGCAGGTCATGACAGGGATAAAATTAAAAAATATTCAGAAGAAATCTTGGAAAAACTTGGAAAAAATTATACTGCCAGAATTATAGGATTTACGATTTTTGTGAAGAAGTGGAGACGAGCAGTTTCGCGAAAGTAAAATTTAGTTATTGATTATGAGCGAGACTGGGAGCAAGAGCAGTTTCACGAGTATAGCCTCAAAAAAGTGTGTGAGTGAAATTGCGAGCCGGGTGCAGAGATAAATTAATTTACCAAGTGGTTACTAAAAATTTATAAACTCATTTTATCCTTTAATTTCAGCTTAACCTCAATGGGGGTCTAATTCCGCAAGGAATGGCTTAATATTTAAGATGAATCCAGTATATGACATAGATACCAGAGAATATAATTTAAAATTAGCTGAAGCTTTAAAACAAATTCCAGAATTTAAAGAACCTGAATGGGCGCAGTTTGTAAAATCATCTCCAAGCAAAGAGAGGCCGATTGATGATCCTGATTTTTGGTATAAAAGAACTGCATCAATTTTAACACAAATTTATAAAAAAAATAGTATTGGTGTGAATAGATTAAGAACAAGATATGGAAGCAAAAAAAAGAGGGGAATGCGTCCTGAAAGATTTATGAAAGCTGGAGGGAAAATCATAAGAACTATCTTGCAACAGGCAGACATGGCAGGATTCACAGAGATTAACAAGGCAATCAGGGGAGTTAAATCAAAGAAACCTGGAAGACAATTAACTGAAAAAGGCAAGAAGTTTATGGAGGATATAGAATAAAATGGTGTTCATGGATTATATTGTTGAGAAAAAGAATGGAAGAGTAGAAAGCGATAGAGACAAGATAGCATTTAGAAGTTTAATGGATCGTTCTTTTGCTGAAGATAGAATCACTAGTGCAAATTCTGAAGATTCACAAACTAGTTTGGATCTTTACAGGATTCAAGATAATTCAGTAACAATTAACTATAATCATAATGTCTTGATTAGAATAGCTTCTGATGTAGAAGACAGAATATCATTTATTAAAAAAACAATAGAAGAAAAGATATTGGGAATTAAATTAGTGAAGATAGATTAAAATGGGAATTAAAAATCAACAGAAGAAAGCAACTCTTGCAGTTAAAGCAAGACATACAAGGTGGGCACCTGTTTGGGTTGTATTAAAAAAGTTTGGTATGGGAAAAAGAATTCATCCGTCTGCAATCACAAGGCATAGAAGAAGCTGGAGAAGAACAAAACTTCACATTAAACCAAGAAAAATGAGGAAATCTCATTTTGGATAAGATGGCTAAAAAAGAAATAAAAACTCCTACAGAAAAAATTGAAAGAGAATATATAATCCCGCTTAGAGAAAAGTGCAGAGTTGTTCCAAGATACAGAAAAACTCCGAAGGCGATTAAAACAATAAAAGAATTTTTGGTAAGGCATATGAAGATTTATGATGGAGAGCTGAATAAAATAAAAATAGACAAATACCTGAATGAATATTTATGGTTCAGGGGAATTAGAAGACCTCCCCACAAAATCAAAGTTAAAGCAATAAAGGAAGGAGATATTGTCAAGGTGGAGTTAGTTGATTATCCTGATACATTGAAATTTAAAAAATTAAGAGAGGAAAAGATAGAAAAAACAGGAGAAAAAATCTCGAAAGAAAAGAAGAAAGCTAAAGAAGAAGTTGAAACAACTGAGCCAACTGAAGAAAAGAAAGAGGAGGAAAAAGAGAAAAAAGCCGCAGTTGTTGAATCTGGCAGAGAATTTGAAAAAGCTGCTGCGAAACAAGCGAAGCATGATACTGTAGCATCAGGAAAAATAAAGGAAATGACAAGGCAAAAGCACCAGATAAGAATGACCTTACAGAAATAAATTTTAGATGTCTATCTCGCGATTCCACTCAGTTCGCGGACCCACTCACACAAATTGTTGAGGCTATACTCGTGAATCACGCTCAAATTAGATTTACACTGAACTCGTGAAATCGCTCGACTCCGAGCCAGACTCCTGTTCGCACTTGCACTCGTTATTGATAAACTAATTTTGTCTCGTACAAATGCTCATCAAGGCTCTTCGCTAAAAATTGTTATCACATTAAAAATTTATTAAGCGAATTAATCTGACAAGGTCGATTAATAAGTAATTATTCTGAGTGAAGCGAAGCAATTATTTACGATTAAACTTATATATTCTTATAAATTTAGTTAATCATGTTATCCAAATTGAAAAAAGATTTGCAATCTTTGGCAAATCCTGAGAAAGCAAAGGTTTTACAGAAATTCTTTAAAACAGGAAAAGGAGAGTATGGAGAAGGAGATGTTTTTCTTGGGATTGTTGTTCCTGAACAAAGGAGGATTGCAAAGAAATATTTAGGCTTAAGTTTTGAAGAGCTGCAGGAATTGCTGAATTCTAAGATTCATGAGGAAAGACTTATTGCGTTAATAATTTTAACAGAGCTTTATAAAAAATCAAAAAAAGATGGATTGAAAAAAAGGCAGATTTTTGAGTTTTATCTAAACAATACTAAGAATATCAATAATTGGGATTTGGTAGATTTAAGTGCTCCAAAAATCATAGGGGAATTCTTACAAAAAGAAGATACAGGAATTCTCAGACAGTTAGCTAATTCAGAAAATCTGTGGGAAAGAAGAATTGCAATCATTTCAACAGCTCCATTTATCAGAAAAAGAAGTTTTGGAGAAACGCTGGTGATTTCAGATATTTTAATTAATGATGGGCAGGATTTAATTCATAAAGCTGTTGGCTGGATGTTAAGAGAAGTTGGAAAGAGGAATAAAAATGTTCTTGAAGTTTTTTTAGAGCAAAGATATAAAAATATGCCTAGAACTATGTTGAGATATGCTATTGAAAAATTTCCAAAAGATGAAAGAGAAAAATGGATGAAAACCAAATGAGCAACAAAATCAAAAATTATTCTGAAATTGGAAGAATTGCATATCGTATGAGATTTTTTGGAAAGATAATTGTAACTACAAACGGCAGTTTTGATGTGTTGCATGCTGCACATGTTAGATTATTAGAAAGAGCAAGACAAGAAGGTGATGGATTAATTGTATTGTTGAATAGCAATGATTCTGTAAGAAGAGCTAAAGGAGATAAAAGACCAATTTTCAATCAAAAAGAGAGAGCATATATGCTTTCTGGATTATCTTGCGTGGATTATGTTACAATCTTTGATGAAGACAAACCATTGAGTATTCTTAAAACGATACAACCGCATATTTATGTAAAGGGTGGTAGCTATGTTCCAGAATGGGTAAGAGAAGAACAGAATTTAGTTGAAAGCTGGGGTGGGAGATTAAAGTGTTTTGATTTAGAGAAAGGATATTCGTCAACAAATATAATTGATAAGATTATGGAGAGGTATAATGGAAAAGAAGATTGAAGAGATGAAAATAAATATTGAAAAAATTAAATTTTTCTTAACTTCTTTAATATTAATTCTTTCTTAAACTTAAATTCTCTGGGAGTCAAATGCAGAGAATCATAATCCTTAAAATTTCTCACTAAACTAATTAAATTTTCAATGTGATAAATTAAGGAATATTCTTTTAAAACAGATTTGTAGGATTTAAAATTAATGTCCGAAAAAAACAACAGAGACAAAATATCGATTTTATCTTTTTCTCCTTTTACTGAATCCTTCCTATCTTCGTATGCTCCCTGTTTCAGGATTATTAAGGCCTCTGGAGAGGCAACATTAAATCCTTCAATTTTTTGAGTGTATTTTTTTAAATTTTCAGGGGCAATTGTGAGTTTTGAAAAATGAGAAACATAAATGTCCACATCTATCTCTTCAATTTTTATCTCGTATTTTTTTAGATTATCATTCTTTGATAAGTTTTCATTTTTAAATCTTTGTAACTCACTTATTTCTATTACAATATCTATGTCTTTAGATTTCTGTTGTCTTGCCCATAAGTAAGTTGCCCAACCGCCAATTAATATAAAATTATATTTTTTTCTTAATTCTTGCAGGATTTTCCAGCTTTTTTCAGTCAGTTGTGAATTCCAAAATTCCATTTTAAATTCTTATTTTATTTTCTAAAGAGTTTATAAAATCTTTTGCATACCATTCTTTAAGGTTCCATAAATCAACAAATATCTGAGCCAGAGGAATTTTATCATATAGATTCAAAGAAGAGTCTTTTCTTAAAACAAAAAGATTCGGATTTTTTTCCGAATGTTTTAATCTGAATATTCTTTTTTTAATTGCATCAAGCTCTTTCTCATCAGCATAAACATAAACTTCAGAATAATCTGCAGGAACATCATTAAACCTAAATTTATATGCAGTATAAGCTGTATAAAAAATATCTGGGAGAATTCTTTCTATTTCTCTAACAGGAGCATCAATTCTTGTTTTAAATAAAATATCTTTTTCTAAATTTCTTATTGATGCCCATAAATAAATTATTTTTTTAATATCTAAAACGTGAAAACTTCTCTGCTGAATTTTTATTGCTCCCAGTGAATTTAATTTTCTGGCCGCAAGATTAACAATACTTAAGGATGTGTGCAATTTTTTTGAGAGTTCTGACTGGGTAAGATTAAATTCTTTTCTTTCAATTGCTCTATAAAGAATCTCTCTATAAATTGCTTCTATTTTTTTCATTTTGCTTCCAACAACTATTTCTTTATTGTATATTCTTATTTATAAATCTTTCTATTTTATTAGAAACATATATAAATCACTATTGTATAATTAGAAAGAGATAATTTATTTTAATGCAATGTTCTGTAGCCATTCTTCCAATAGATTAGATAAACTTTTAAGCAGTATTTTAATTCTTCTTTTATGGAAATCGACATTGAAAAAATCCGTAAAGAAAAAACAATTCAAGAACTCTTAGAATTTTCTATATTAAATATCGATAAGCCTTCAGGACCTACATCATTTGATATTTCTGATTTTGTTCATAAGAAATTGAAGGAAATTGGAGTGCGAAAGACTAGCCACTTCGGTACTTTAGATCCTAAAGTTACAGGGGTTTTACCTATTGCATTGAATAGAGCATGCAAATTAACTGGTTTTTTTCTTGGAGCAGACAAAGAGTATGTTGGAATAATGCGGTTTCATGAAAAAGTTGATATTGAAAAGTTGAAAAAAGCAATTAGTGATAGATTTATTGGAAAAATAAGGCAAACTCCACCTGTAAAATCAAGAGTCAAAAGACAAGAGAGAGAACGCGAGATTAAAAGGTTTGAAATTTTAGAACAGAGTGAAGGAGAAAAAGATTTTGTTTTTATTGCTGAAGTCCAGGGTGGGACATACATAAGAAAGCTGATAGATGATTTAGGAAAAGAACTAGGTATTGGGGCGCATATGCTTGAGTTGAGAAGAATTAGAGCTGGAATATTCTCTGAAAATGATTTTGAATTTGTTAATTTGTATGATTTTGAAAAAGCTGTGGATATTTATATTAAAGAAAAAAATGAAACATTATTAAGAAAAATTTTGATTCCTGCAGAAGTGATTGGAGAGATTTATCCTGTTATTGGAGTCAAAGAAGAAGTTATAGAAAAATTATTCACTGGAAAGCCTGTACTTAAGGAAGATATTGTTAAATCAATAGATGTTAATGAAAATTATCTTATTTGTGTTTTTAGCGACAACAAATTTATTGGAGTTTATCGGGTTATTAACAGCAGAGATATCTTTGCTAAACCAGAGTTTGTAATGCAGCCGATTACATAGGGATATAGCTTTCATATTCTTTTTTAATTCTAAATCTATCATAAAAGTTCATTCTTAAGAAAGCTACAGCTACATCAAAATTCATCCACCACCTGAAAAAAGTACCTTTCCAAAACCCGTATTTAACTTCCTTAAGAGTTTGAAAGTGAGAAAATTGCTTGTATCCAAAACCATTTTTGAAAAGTTTCACAAAATAATTGAGTCCAACTTCGATTCTATATCTGTATTTATAAAAATTAGGAAGAGATTCCCATACTTCTCTGTGCATTGCTCTCTCTCCAGAATTGAGGCCGAATGGTGTGAAAATTTTTTGCATTACATTATTTCTTATTCCTATAAACATACTATACTCATTATCTACAACAGGGGAAACTATCTGTTCTACAATATCTGAAGTTAAACCATTAAGATCAGAATCACAGAAAAAGATTATGTCAGATTTTGAGGATTTTACTCCCCTATCCATTGAATAAGCTTTTCCCTTGTTTACACCATTCCTAAAATATCTTATCTTATGATATTTTTTCGTTAATTCCCTGGTTATTTTACCTGTATTGTCAGAAGAACCATCATCCACTACAATTACTTCATTCAATATTTTAGTCCTTGCGAGAATTTCCAGAACATTTTTTATCCTCTCGCCTTCATTATATGCTGGAACAATGGCTGATACAGTTTTAGGAGATATTTTTTTCTCCTTGAATACATCTACCTTGTTAAAGAAATCTCCGACAATTTTCTCTAAATCTTTGTATTTATCAGAAAATAATAAATCATGATATTTCGTATCAAAGACTACCCCTTGTTTCTCTATGGATTTAATCTTTTTATTTATAACAAAAACACTTTTATAATTGCCCAAAGAATCTTTTTTTGCATGGATTGATAAGCAGGGGCAGGAGATTTCCTTCAGATTTTTCTTAACTAAACTTATACATTCTTTTAGTATTTTTAGCCCATTAACATGCATCTCTGAATAATAGAAAGCATTTTTTCTTAAACTAACTTCGGATTGTCCAAGGAATTTTGGCCAGTATTTTCTAAATTTGCCTGCTAAACTTAATCCGGGAACATGGCCATAAGGATTAATTTTTATTGGGGAAACTACATTAAAATTTCCGAATACAGGATATTTAGAAGCGAGATAAAGAGATAATAATCCCCCTAAGCTATAACCCCCTAAAACGATTTTTCTCCCTCTCTTCAAGTCCTTTTTTAATTCAATTTCAATTTGCTTTATAAAATCATTTAAAGAAACATTATCCAGGTCAGTTATTGAAGTCCCGTGTCCTTTTAATAAAATCACCCTTACATTTGCATTAAATTTTTTGTGCAGATATTCTGGCAAACCATTGAAATCAGTAGAACTTCCAGTGTAGCCGTGAATAAGAAAAAATTCCTTATCTGAGTTTGCTTTCAAATTTATTGGTTCTATTCTTGGATTAATTTTTTTCTGATCCATCTTCTGAACATGAAAAAAAGCAGCAGCATTATAAATATGAAGACTAAAGAAATCTGCACACTCTTGAATATATCATATAATACAGAATATCCCTTTCCAATAAAATACCCGAAAGTTACTATAACACCGGTCCAGAGAAGAGTAACGAGAAAATCTGTAATTAAGAATGTCTTATAAGGAGTCTTTTCAATTCCCAAATAGATTAAAGAAATCAGTCTTGTTCCGAATATGAACTTAGTGTAAAGCAAAATAAGAAATTTATGCCTGTAAGTTATTTTTTGCACAAAGAGATTTATAAAAGAGTAGGCTTTTTCAAAAAACTTAAATCTGAAAAGCTTATGAACTACTTTTAGTCTTCCAAACTGATAGAATAAAAAATCCATAATAAAAACACCAGTAAAACTAAAAACATAAACAATCCATATTGGATAATATCCTCTGGAAGATAAAAATGCCAAAAATAGAGTAAATTCCTCTCCTGCAAAAAATCCTCCAAGAAGAGAGGCAAGTATTGGATGTGCTATTATTATACTTACAAACGGTTCAAATAGCTTGAATATAGACTCTATCACACTCATCAAATTAAATAGTAAACTGGGTTTTTAACACTTACCAATAAAAAGTTAAACTGAATTATTATTCTTATAATATGAAACATT
>Ga0209541_10015517_pt1 | contig 11365 bp, 10 predicted proteins | sample RifCSPlowO2_01_FD_184027 | JGI IMG/M metagenome (GOLD analysis project Ga0209541, IMG submission 184027) | Groundwater microbial communities from Rifle, Colorado - Rifle CSP2_plank lowO2_0.1 (SPAdes) (version 2) | ecosystem: Environmental > Aquatic > Deep subsurface > Groundwater | place...
CTATTTTATAAAAATCCTTTAATGAAATTCTTGGTATGAATTTTGCATCTTTGTGTTCAAATGGATTTTTGTCATATAATCCTTTAACATTAGTCAGATTTATGAAAATTGTTTTAAAATGCCTTGCAATTTCAACAGCCGTTGCATCTGAAGTTTGATGCGGCTTGTATTCTAAAGCTCCGCAAAATACAACATCTTTTTCTTTTATATATTTCTCAAGAAGATTTATGGTGTGAGGAATACCTTGTTCTGGATTGTTATTAAAAAAATAATTCATAAATCTTGCATTCATTCTCGTGGCTGAAATTCCGGAAAGGCTCTGCAATTTCTCGCTGATTTTTAATTTTTTTAACGCTGAAATATATTTTCTTGCAACCCCGCCTCCACCACACACAATTATGAATTTGTATCTTTCTGTATTTTTCTGAATGACTTTTTTGAATTTTTTTAAGAATTTAATATCTATCTTCTCAGGGATAATAAGACTTCCGCCGAGGCTTATAACTATCACCTTTTTCATTAAAATAAAAAGGGAAAATAGTTTTTATATCTTTTCAAACATATATTAGAACACCGTTTTGTTTTTAAAACTTAAAACCAATACCTAATTATGAGTAATATGTATAATGATGATATTAGGAATTATGGCTTTTGGATAGTTTTTACAGATGACATAAGACGTGCAGATAGACTTAGAAATTTAAAGGTTTCCTATACTTTTAGATTAAAAGGGATTAAAGATAAAATAGAAAAAGAATGGGTTTGCTTGGGGGATAGTGAAGCAGGAGGGCTTCATTACTTTTATTTTTTTTCACTTAAAGATTTGCCCCGAGGAGGGGCGATTGTTTCTTATAAAGAGAATGATAGTGAGATGTATTTTATTAAACTAATTTCTCATACTAAAGGAGATTTAGAAAAACTTGTAAAAGGTTTTGAACTTACATTTAAAGATGAAATTATTCAATCTACTTAACATGGCTAAAATAAATTATTTAGAAGCGTGGGCATTTACGCTAAGATCTGATAATTCTCCAGATACTACTGTAGTTGCGAAGACATATAATGATGCATTAGAAATTTATAAAGTAAATACCTAATGCTTATAATGCTAAACATCCTCGTAATGAGGAAGATTTAAAGCGATTAAGTCGAATTTACAATGTTATATTAGTTAGTGAAAGACTTAAAATAAAAACACAGGAAATCTAATCTTATTTAATTATGAACAATTTATCATCTAAAAAGAACCTACTGTTTTCTTTTTTAATCTCCTCTAATATTTGAACGGCGATTTCTAATTGCCTCTGATGAAATCGCAAGACGATAGTTATTTTATGGTAAATAATTTGCTATCTTTAACATCAAAAACATCTAATCTCACTCCTGCATCAAGCCATCCATGAGCATAATTCAGGCAGGCAAAGGCATTTACAAAATCTTTTTCGTCAGAAAAATGCTTTGCGTCTGAGAGATAGTTTTCAACCATGGAAATTATCTCTTTGGCGTGTGCTTCTTTTTTTTCATCTATATTTTCTTTTGCTTTTTTTAATGCTCTTGAAGTAATAGAAAAATATTTTTCAAGCTTTTCTTTTGAGATTTTGTTTTGCATTTTTCATAGCTCTCTTATTCATATTGTTTCGCTATTAAGCAATCTTAATGTATCTTCGTGATATTTTTTATCTTCTTTTAGTCTCGGGTTAAAATAAAGTTCTAAGTTATCGTTGCTTAAATACCAATTTATTATCCATAAATTATCAGGATTATTTAATCTTTCTATTATTTCTCTTATATTTTCCGGCATATTTTTTATATTTAAACATCCTCTTTTGTATTCTTCTTTTTCAAAATCAAAATAAGTTACTGTCCATCTATCCTTGCATCTACCAGCTTCAAAATCTTCAGATGAATCTTTAGGAGGATGAAAAAATTGTACTATTGTCCTTGGCCTGACGCTGGGGACCGGCATTGGCGGCGGTCTTGTCCTTGGCAAGAAGCCCTATCGCGGAAGGGGAAATGCGACTGAATTTGGGCACATCCTTATGGGGGACAGAGATTGGGAGCATTACTTTCAGAAACTAAAAAATAAAGGAAAAATAATAGATTACGGGAAATTTGGAAAATTGCTGGGAAAAGGCATTGTCTCGCTGATGCATGCTATTGATCCGGATATCGTCGTTATCGGCGGCGGCATTTCTGCAGACTTTCCAAGATTTAGGGGGGAAATGGAAAAAACCATTCGGAAATATGCGCTCTTCAGGCCCTGCCCGGTCGTCAGGAGCCGGCTGAAACATGCCGCTCTCTTGGGTGCGAACCTTCTGTAGCTCTTCGTGACCAAAACATTTAATAATCATCATCTGCGATTTGGCCTATGAGACGATGATCCCAAAACTGGAGCACTATACGCGCCTTGTCGGAAAAGACGTCATAAAAAATATCCGGGCTTCTGCTGAGCCGCTGCAGGGCAAACACGTGGTGCACATAAATGCCACGTCCGACGGCGGCGGCGTTTCGGAGATGCTGGACAGCCTGGTTTTTCTGATGAATGACATAGGCATCCGGACCGGCTGGCGCACGCTGAAAGGCAGCCACTCTTTCTTCAAGATCACCAAAGCCTTCCACAATTCCCTGCAGGGGAGAAAGATGAAGATCACTTCCAACCAAAAGCAGATTTATGAGGAATACTGCAAGCGGAATTCCATCATCACCCATATTGGGGACTATGACCTCGTGATCATTCACGACCCCCAGCCGCTGGGGATGATTGCGGATTACGAAAAAAAGAGCACTTGGCTGTGGCGCTGCCATATCGATTTATCGCATCCCTACCTTGATACCATGAAATACCTTCTTCCGTTCATCAGGCACTATGACGGTGTCATCCTGTCCTCAAAAAAATTTTGCATAAAGAATTTGCGCAAGCAGCAATTCATCATCCATCCCAGCATCGATCCGATGGCCCAAAAAAATAAGAAAATCACCCATGCCAAGGCACGGCGCCTGCTGCAGGAAGCGGGCCTTGATCTGCATAAGCCCATCCTGTCGCAGATATCCCGCTTTGATCCCTGGAAGGATCATTTTGGGGTGATGCGCATTTACGAGAAGGTACGCAAAAAAATGGACTGCCAGCTGGTGCTGATGGGGGATATGGCAGCCGATGATCCGCAAGGGCCGCTAATCTACCATGAAATCCAGGAGAAATGCAAGACCTGCCCCGAGGTGACGATCATTACGGAGAAAAATGACCTGCTGGTCAATGCACTCCAGCAGGAATCTGCTCTTGTTTTCCAGAAATCGTTTCGTGAGGGATTTGCGCTTACGGTTTCGGAGGCGATGTGGAAATACACGCCGGTGCTTGGGACCGATACGGGCGGGATTCCATTGCAGATAAAGGACGGGGAAACCGGCTATCTCATTAAAAGCGAAAATGATGCGGTCAAAAAGGCCGTTAAGCTTTTGGACGACAAGGAGCTGCGCGTCAGGCTGGGAAAGGAAGGGCATGAGCATGTTAAAAAGAACTTCCTCATTACGCGGCATCTGCAGGATTACGTCAACCTGTTCAATCGCTATCTAAGGAAACCATGAGGCCATTACGTTGAGCCGCTTTTCTTCTGCGCACCGCTCATGGCATTTTCTTTTTCTACCTTTTGGATCTTGAAAAACAATCACCACAAAACTTTTAAAGGGTTGCCTCTTTGTTGGCAGGATGCAAGGAGGCGTTCGGATACGTGGCATCTCTCCAAAAGAGACTGTTCCTGAATGACACATTAACCAAAAAACGAACAAGTATTTTTGTTTGGCCCTTCCGCTTGAGAAGGGGTTTTGATACTATTCGTTCTACGCTGTTCTGCTGCCGGGGCGGCGTGCTATGAAAATCTATTTCGCCAGCCAGTCCTTTTACCCCCTTATTGGCGGCGTCTCTACCTATCTGCTGAACCTGCAGAAAGAACTCAAGAAAAGAGGGCACAGGGTTGTTGAATTGCACCTGCGCCCCTCCAATGCACCGAATCATGAGGTAGTGGAGGGCATTGAGGTGCATCGCGTCCCGAAAGAGCCCCTCAATAAGAAGATGCTGAAGGGCTACGACAAATTCAAGGAAGCCATCTATAAGGAATGCCACGACATTAAGGGCTCTTTCAACCATACCCCTATCGAGATGGAGGGGTATGACGATTTTCTGCAAATCAACGAAGCGTTCGGCCAGGAGGTGCGCGAAGTGCTGAATGCGGATCCGCCGGATTTGATCCATATCCATGACTTCCAGCTTATCCATCTTTACCGCTATGTGCCCAGGGGAACCCCCTTGGTATTCACGTGGCATATCCCCTTGTCCAAACGCATTTCGACGCCTTTGAAGAAATACTTGGCCAAGCACCTTAACGAGTATGACAAGATTGTCTTCTCTTCACCGGATTATATCGAAGCGGCGGTTGCGATGGGCCTTCCGCGGGAGAAATGCGAATTGATTTACCCGTTATGCAATACGCATCTCTTCCGGAAAAAAGAGGTGCTGCGGGAAAAAGTGCTTAAGAAGTTCGGCATTCCGCCGAGGTCGAAGGTCATCCTCAGCGTCCAGCGCATCGATCCGAAAAGCGGCCATGAGCAGCTTATAAATGCCATGCCGGCGGTCCTGAAGGTCGTCCCTTCTGCCAAACTGGTTTTCGTAGGGGGAAAATCATTGAGCAACAAGATCTCCAAAGAGCGGGAATGGTATCGGGAACGCGTGGAAGCGCTTGTCCGGAAACTTAAGCTGGGACGGCATGTTCTTTTTACAGGGAATATCGACTACACGGAGTTGCCAGATTTGTACAACGCTGCGGATGTGGTGGCGCTCTGTTCCCGCACAGAAGGCTTTGGGCTTTCCATTACCGAGGCCATGAGTTGCGGTAAAGCGGTTGTAGGCACCCGTGTTGGGGGCATCCCTATCCAGATAAAAGACAACGAGAACGGCTTTCTGGTGGAGCGGGAGGATGTTGCGGCCACCGCCGAGCGGCTGGTCACATTGCTGAAGAATGACAAATTGAGGGACGCATTTGGAAGCAAAAGCCTGGAATTGGCTGGAATGCATTTCAGGCTGGAAGCCGGTGTGGATAAGCATATTCATCTTTACAACAGCCTTCGGCGGGAAAAGAACGAAGGGCTTCGTCTGGAGACGATGGATGTCAATGACGTCAACGCGTTCATTGCGGACTTTGACCGCACGCTGACGGACGAGCCTGGCGCGCTGAAAAAGACAACGGTGGAAATGCTGCGGAAACTGGACATGATGCATATCCTCTCCACGGGCCGGGAGCTCCACTACGTCAAAAGTCTGGTCCGGAAATTCAGGTTATGGGACTGCGTTGTCTGTGAAAACGGGGCGGTTATTTATTTTCCAAAATCTCGGAAGACCATCACCATCCTCTCCGAATATATGGAGATGGCCCGCACCCTTCTCAAGGCGAAAAATGTAAAGGCAAAATACGGGAAAGTGGTGGTGAGCATTGCCCAATCGCAGCGGAAAAAAGCCGAGCAGTATCTTTCCAAACTGAACAAGCGCTTGAATTATGTGGTGAATGTGGATGAAGTCATGATCCTCCCAAAATACGTAAATAAAGGGCAAGGCGTGAAGATGGCATTGGATTACCTGGGCGTTGAGCCCGAGCGTACCGTCGTGGTGGGGGATGCGGAAAACGATTTGGACCTGTTCCGCATCCCGGGTTTCAAAGTGGCCGTGGCAAATGCCCACCCAAAACTGAAACTCCTGGCGGATCAGGTGACAGAGAAGCCTTCTTCAGAGGGCATCCGGGAAATCGTAGAGAAACTGCTCAGATGATCACGAATCGTTCTTTATCCTCTTCTTCAGCAGCGAAACGGGCTTTCTTTCCTCGTAGCCGTCAAATAATTCATGCCAGTACTTGATATCCTTCTCGTCCATCTCGTAGCACAGGAAGATTTCCCGGCCGTCGCAGGCGGAATAGAAATCAATCAGCCCTTTGTTGAGGTCCTTCACGATGATCCCCATGTCCAGTATCTTCTCAAAAAGACGGTAGAAATCAAACGAGAGCTTGTGGAAGCGCTTGCTCATCCGCGTATTGCTCACCAGGTCCTGGTACTCGTCTTCCAGCTCCACCTCGACGGTGTCCAGCAAGGACAGGGTCTGGTTCAGCCGCACCAATCTTTTCAGGATGGGATCTACCGCCGGTATGATCTGTTGCGCCTCTTCCAGAGTGAAATATCTCTTCTGCATATTCCTTCCCACAGCACGCTTATTTTTATTTCTTTCGATTCTGAAGCAGCTCTTCCCGCTTCTCTTCCTGCCGCACGGCCGCCTGGATGCGGCCCAACGGGTACTCATTAAGATCCACAAATTTCATATACGCTGCGAATGCAGGGTGCACGCGCTTAATCTCCTGATACATCTCTTGCGCCACTTTCCGGTATCCCGGATGGCCCTGCGCAATGCTTCTCAGCTCGATGAAATGGAACGCTTCGCGCAGATTCATCTTCATATACCATCGGATGCGGAAGGCCATCGGCACCACGTACTGTGCTTCTTTGGGGTATTTTTCCGCTATCTCGCGGTACGCATTTATCGCCTCGTTCATGGCGTGGCTGTATTCCTTATTAAATCCTGCATCGATGATTTCCTGCGGCGTCACATAGCCGTGGATGACCGTAAGGTCCTGGCGCTCCTGGGTCAGGACCCGGTGGCGCTGGAGGTCGCGGTAGATGCCGAAATCCGCGAGGATGTCGAACGTATAATAGATGTGCTCCAGTGCCCGGCCCGGCTTGTCGCGGCGGTGGCTTCTTCCGTCGAGATAGGTCTGCATGATTCTGAAGCATTCCTCCGAGGACATGGCCTTTATTTTTGCCCTCAGCTGGAGCAGCGACAGTTTTGTATAGGGATATAGCATGGCCGCCAATGCGGTTGCCTCGTCTTTGTCGTAATCCACCAGCGTGACTTCTTTTGCCGGCTGTATGCCGTTGGCTGGAATCATTTCATCTCTTATTTTTTCTATGGCCCCTCTTTTCTTTACCAGGAACCCGTCCTTTTTGGCCCTCCTCACAAACGAAGGGATGAGGTGGTCCAGTTCATGGTGGATTTGCGCGGCAAGAGCCTGTATCTCTGCAACGGGGTGCGAATACATCTTGGTCAGCAGCCCCTGGAAGAAACGGCCGTTTCCGAAAATCCCCACGTTGGTGAGGGTGCTTGCGGGGAGCAGATGGCGCAGGATGTCGCACGCTTTGGCTTTCACGGCCGATGCATAGCCTTTCTCGGCCCTCGCCCTCACTTTGCCGTCTTTTATCTCTTTGAACGGCATCTCTTTCTTGGCGGCCGCGTCGAAGAACGGGAACTCTTCCAGCGGAAAATGCTTCGTTACAAACGCTTTCATCGGATCGATCAGCTTCACGTACGTGTCAAACAGCAGGCGGTTGATGCGCAGGTACGTGTCCTTGAATTCCGATGCCATGAGCACCGGCTCTTTGTAGAACAGGTAATCGCCGTCTTGCTTCTCGTCAAACCAGACATACCTTGTCGATTTTTCCAGCGGCGAGCCTCCGATGCGCGCATCCTCCAGGACCTTGGAGGCGTAGTTAGAGATATTTTCGCAGGCCAGATGTGCACCGCCCAATTCCCCCACAGAGTCGTCGCCGTATCCGTCCAGGACCCGGTCATAGAATGCCTGGGCTTTCTGGACGGCTTCCTTGAGGTCAATGCCTTCTTTTTCCTGGTGCTGCACCATCTCGCTGAAGCCGGTCTCCTTGTCTTTGATGAACTCGTCCAGCAGCAGCCTCCGCAGGGATTTCTGGGATCGGGAATACCTGGAGAATAAGGCGCCTTTGATGACTTCGGGGAGGTTCCTCAGCACGAAAACAGGCTTATCGACGTTAGAGACGAAGGGTCGCAGAATCTTTTTCTCTTCTTCGGTAAACGATTCAGGCATTGCATTTCTTCCCACGTTCAAATGTTTATAAACATTTCTTTGGTGGATGCTATAGGTTGCTTTGGAAATGACCGTTTAGGTGTAATGAAAAATAATAAAAATGTCAGAATTTTCCATCCAGTCTTTGATGGGTGATGTAAATTCACACTCCATCTCTTGGAAAATTCTGAGCATGCTCAAAAACCACCTGATATGGGCTAAGCGCTGCTACAAGCACCCACCCATCACAGGTGGGTGGTTTTTGACAGAAAAAATCATCGTTCCCTCAGTTCCGGATATAGCTTTTCGATTTGTTCTTGGATTTGCCTCATTTCGGATTTTTCTACCCTGACTATAGGGTGCATCCTCAGAAGGATCCAGTGGGCTTTCCTATACCGGCTTAAGACCCCTAATTCCTCGGCGACATCCTCGAAGGCATAGCCGGGATAATCCACCATGAACGGGTTTTTTGTAAGCTGGTCACCGGTGGGTGTTAACCCCCACTCTACTTCAACCAACTTGTTGAGGTATACTGTCCCGTCGCTTCTTAACCTTACCGAGGCCTGACCCGGACAAACCGCAGCTACAGCCACCAATTCCGACTTTGAACCTCCCTCGTGCCGGAACATCTTGTCAAGGGTTATACCCCCCAGACTTCCGATCTTCATAATATCCAATTCATCCGAAGGCAAAACTGCTGCGATCTTTTGCCTTGCCTTTAGGCTCCCATAAGGTATATGCTCTCTGGATATTATACTATGGTATAGCTCTGTCATGCTCATCATTATCCCTCCGGTTGTTTTCATTCACGTTAATTCCAAGAAATCTCTTTTTTTCGTTCCAGCATGCAATGGTTTTTCAGACCTGTGCCAAAGACAGAACTTATTAAGAGATTTGAAACTAATTAAAGCAGAATTCAAAAAATATTCTATTGGTTTGCATCCGCATAAAAGACAGTAACCTGTGCTTATATATAAATTTTCTCATGAGCGACGGCGCTTCTCATCAAATCAAAAACTATTTAAATTCCCCGAGGATTAACTATTGTTATGGATGCGTTGTACAAAAAGCTCCTGGAGCGGCAGCAGTACCGTTTCGTCGGCGAGCACAGCGCCGTGAAGGTGTGCGGATGGACCAAGACAGTTGTCAAGGGAAAAGGCGGCTGCTACAAGCAGAAGTTCTACGGCATCCAAAGCCACCAATGCGCGCAGATGTCGCCGGCGGTGAATTTCTGCAATCATGATTGTGTGTTCTGCTGGCGCGAGCGGAATAATTCTTCATTTGGGAAAATAGACGATCCGGTGGAAGTGGCTAACGGCGTTGCAGAAGCTCAAGTTAAATTGCTGGCGGGTTTCGGCGGGCATCCGAACGCGGACCTGCAGAAGTTTGCGGAATCCAGGCAGATCAAACACGTAGCCATTTCTCTGAACGGCGAGACATTGGCCTATCCGAAAATCGGCGAACTCATCACCGAATTCCATAAAAAGGGCCAATCCACTTTTGTGGTGTCCAACGGAACCTTTCCGGAGCGGTTGAAGGAGATGATAACGAAAAACCAATTGCCTACCCAATTGTACATCTCTTTGGAAGCACCGAATAAAGGGATCTATATCAAGGTGGACCGGCCGATTTTTGAGAATACATGGGACAAACTGATGGAGACCCTTGATGTATTGCATGAAATCAAAGACAAGACAAGAACCGTTATTCGGGTAACATTGGTCAAGGATGTCAATATGGTGGATCCGGAAGGGTATGCCAAGCTCATTGAAAAAGCGCAGCCGAAATTCCTGGAAGTGAAGGGCTATATGTTCGTCGGCGCTTCCCGGATGCGGTTAAACATTTCCAACATGCCGCGGCATCCTGAGGTGAAATCCTTTGCGGAAGAGATCGGGAAGCATTGCGGCTATAAGGTGATTGATGAGTCTGAAATCTCGCGGGTGGTGCTGATGATGGAAGAGGACAGCCCTGATCGAATCATGAAATTTGATTAATTCCTCCTATCTTTCTGTGATGTGTCATTCTTCCCTGTTCACCCTTTCCAAAAGAAGCTATAGAGAAGGTAAACATTGAAAGCCAATATGACCGTCCCGAACAATACGGCAAAGAAAGTTGTGGCTTTCTTGTTCACAAGCTCTCCCATTATCTTCTTATTCGAAGTGAATATGATTATGGGGATCAATGGCAGCGGAATAAGCAGGCTTAATGCGACCTGGCTGTAAACCAGTATATTTAATGGTTCCATACCTACCAAAATAGCTATCGTCAGAGGTATGACGTTAATGAACCTTGTTACAAGCCTTCTTATCCACACGTTTATCCTGAATCCTGTCAGGCCTTCCATCACAGCTTGGCCTGCCAATGTTCCCGTAACAGAGGACGAGATGCCTGATGAGAGAAGTGCAACTGCAAATATAGTGGCAGAAAAACCGCCAAATAAGGGGATAAGCGTCTTATAAGCCTGGCCAAGAGTTGCAACCTCTCCAACCTGGTAGAATGCAGCAGCAGCCATAATCAGCATTGCAGCATTGATGAGTCCTGCTATAATCAGATATACAATATCATCTACCATATGGAACCTAAGCATCTGGAGCTTATTCCCGAAATTAGAGCTGGCGATCTTATTTTTTATCAGCCATGAATGCACGAACAGGGCATGTGGCATTACTGTTGCCCCTATGATCCCGACAGCAATAAGTGCGCTTTCCTTATTAAGCACCGGAGTCACGGAATGGATCAATATGGAAGATATATTCGGCCTTGTTACTATCACCTCATAAAGGAAAGCCAGGCCTATGATGCCTACAAATACTACAAATGCCTGCTCAAGCACCCTGAATTTTTTTCTTGTCAAAAAAAGTATCAGCAGAACATCTGCAACTGCAATGTATGTCCCCCACAACAGGGGTATCCCGAAAAGGAGGTTTAACGCCACCACGATGCCGAGAAATTCTGCCAGATCGGTTGCTAAAATTGCAATCTCAGATGCAATCCAGTAAAACATCACAGCTGCCTTGCTCTTGAATCTCAGTTTGATGAGCTCCGGCAAGGAATATCCAGCAATCCCTATCTTCCCGGACAGATACTGGAAAAGCATGGCCATGCCGCTTGCCATCCATATTACCCAAAGAAGGTCGTAGTTGAAGGAAGCCCCCCCCGCAATATTGGTCCCCCAGTTCCCGGGATCGATGTAGGCCACGCTCACAATGAGGCCGGAGCCCATGAACAGCCATAGCCTCCTGTCCGCTAATAACCTCAGGAAGCTCCTGAATTTTTCCACAATTGCATTTGTTTTCATAAAACCTGAAACCCCTCTCAACTCAGCTCGGATTTCTCCAAAAAGTGCCGTATTGCAGGCTTAACCTTATTCTGGGCATTGCCGTAGAAGGCCCGGGCTTTCTTGTTTACGCTCTTGGTAAAAAACACAAGAGTCGCGCCGCACGCTGTGACCAGCCAGATGA
>Ga0209541_10015518_pt1 | contig 11365 bp, 13 predicted proteins | sample RifCSPlowO2_01_FD_184027 | JGI IMG/M metagenome (GOLD analysis project Ga0209541, IMG submission 184027) | Groundwater microbial communities from Rifle, Colorado - Rifle CSP2_plank lowO2_0.1 (SPAdes) (version 2) | ecosystem: Environmental > Aquatic > Deep subsurface > Groundwater | place...
TGATCATAAAATAGCTCCCGGACTACTAGCCAAAATAGTAGCAGCAGCAATGCCTAAAATTGACATGTGGGCAATATGGTGTGAACCAAGTCGTAAAACTCCTCTTTTCTTCAATACTATTAAATCTATTACCATTAGTCCTGCTAAAAATGAAATTACAGAAACACCCGCATACTTAGTAAACAAATATGGATCTAGGACAGGAGGAGATATTTTTGTTTCTGATCCTTGAACAAGAGTTGACACTACAGAGGAAGCATTGTTCAAAGCCTCTGTTGGAACATTAACCTGTTTACCTGAAACTGAAACAGCGGGTTTATTAGCCAAAAATTCCGTTGTTCCAAATTCCTGCACCACTAATGTAGTTTCTTGACCGTTTAAAACTCCAGTCACTACAGCAACCCCAATATCTTTATAGTGCTCGTTTAAAAGATTTTCTCTATGTGATGTAGAGTTCATCCAAGCTACTACAACATCATCAGAATTATAAAAATTCTTAGCTAAATTTTCACCGGCATAAGTAAAACGATATCCTGCCCCTTGTATAAAATCCCAGGGAGATTTACCGGAAGGAGCAAAATGCGCCCAATAATTTTCCTGAAACATATTTTGGCCTTTAAGATAAGCAGCTTTATTCAGCGCTTCATTTTCAACAACAGTACCTAATCCTTTTTTAGCTCTTTCTGCATTTGTTAATTCAATAACTTCTTGTGTATCAATATTCCCAGCTATTCCCAAAACTCCGGGTTTCAAATAGCTAAATATGGAAAATCCAACCTGAAGTCCAATAAAAAGCAAAACATAAATCAGCATAGCCTCTAAGTTTAGAAGATGCGCTTTCTTATGAGTATCTTTATGAGGCAAGAACCAATTGTGTAACGACATGTTATTTGTCATTCTGAGCGGAGCGAAGAATCTCTTGCGAATGCAAGTGGAATCTAGAACAAGTCTAGAGATCCTTCGGGTTTTACCCTCAGGACGACAATTTCAAGTATATCATTAATATTGAATATCGGTCTCAATTTTTTTACCATTAACAGGAATTCCTAAAGAGAATCCCAAAGCATTAGCAACAGAAACTCCAACCCGAAGTCCTGTAAAAGACCCCGGCCCTTTTTCTACTTCTATTCCATCTAAATCTTTAGATACCATTTTTTTCCGATCGAGTAATTTTTGTATAAGAGGCAAAAGCACCTGCGACCCATACTCATTCTCTTCTAATAAACTATCTACCACTTCCCCATCTTTTTTGAGTGAAACTCTAACAGTTTTTTGGTCTTTCGTATCAATATAAAGAATCATGCCTAAATTGTAGCATAATATTTGATTTTTGAGCATAAATATCCTATAATTCCTCTTATGGAAATTTTGTTCGGTCAATTAACCTTATCTGAAATGTCCAGTCTTAATGAAAATCTCGAAGCTGAATTTCAAAGAAGATGGGCTCCTTTGAGTGAAACCTTAGAAAATACTCTGCTTCAAGATCCTGTCCTAACCAGAACTGCCATTTTAGAAGATTATCCAGCAGCTGCACAAGCTCTAGTCCGAGCTGTTTTTTTTGATTATGAACCTAACGAGCTAGTTACTTGTTCTTATTTGCCTAAAGCAAGAAGAGTTTGGAGACAAACTGGACCAGTTTTCGAGCTAGAACTGGAATTAGAGTCGATTCAACCTAGATTACAAAGAATATATTTGTATCCTACATCCGGTAAGAGAAAAAATACTTGGGAACATATTTCTGATATAGAAATTGCTGACTATAATGGCGATATAAGTGTTACTAAAGGTATTCAGTTTCATAAAGCTCCAGAATTCATGGCAGCTCTGCAGGCTGGTTATAAATGGAGGGAAGACGGAAACCATTTTCAACAATTAGCAGTTTTAGACGAATTAACTGGTTTTTTACTACAAGCTCCTCACTGAAATAATCAGAAGCTATCTGATATACTTTCACCATGGAAGAAATACAGGGTAAATTAAAAGAATTAAAAGATCGATTCTCTAAAATTTCCGAACAAATTGATCGGGATAAACTTCGAACAGAAATTAGGGAACTGGAAGCTGAAACCATGAAAGAAGGGTTTTGGAATGATCACCAAATTTCTCAATCAGTCACCCGCAGTTTAAGCACAAAACAAAAAGATTTAGCTACTCTCGAGGATTTAGAAAGCAGAATTAATAATGCTCTGGAAATGGCAGAAGAATCCTCTATGGAAGAGGACTTAAAAAAGGAAATTAAAGAAGTAGAGAATCTTTTGGATAAATTTGAATTAAAGTTATTTTTATCTCATCCTCATGATGAGTCCGAGGCTATTTTATCTGTTCATTCAGGAGCAGGAGGGGTAGAGGCTATGGATTGGGCATCAATGTTAGTTCGTATGTATCAAAGATATTTTGAGAAAATGGACTGGAAGTTTGAAGTGACCGACGAAATGGCAGGTGAAGAAGCTGGTATAAAAACTGTATCCATGATTATTCATGAACCTTACGCTTTTGGATATTTAAAAGGCGAAGCAGGCACACACAGATTAGTCCGCCAATCCCCTTTTAATGCAGATAAACTCCGTCAGACATCTTTTGCACTGGTGGAGGTTTTGCCTGTTATTGATAATCCAGCAGAAGTTGAGATTAAAGATGATGACCTAGAATTTGATGCTTTCAGATCTGGTGGAGCAGGAGGACAAAATGTTAATAAAGTTTCAACAGCAGTAAGACTTAAACATATTCCAACCGGCATTACCGTAACCTGCCAGACAGAAAGATCACAGCTTCAAAACCGGGAAAATGCTTTGAAAATGCTGGCTGCTAAACTTTGGCAGAAACAAGAAGAAGAGAAAAAACAATTAACCAAAGATTTAAGAGGAACTAATACTCAAGGATCTTGGGGAACTCAGATAAGATCATATGTTCTTCATCCTTATCACATGGTTAAAGATTTAAGAACAAATGTAGAGACTTCTAACACAGATGCTGTGCTTGACGGCGATTTAAATGAATTTATTGAGGCTGAACTGAAAACTGCAGGGTAGACAAAGTACTCAATTTATAGTTAAATGATAGTAAGCATATGGAAGAAACTCAGTCTGTCCGAGAGAATATTACAAGAAGTTTCACTAAAGCCTTCACTTCCCCTTCTAATCCTAAAAAACTTCTTTTAACTATAGTAGGCATATCTGTACTATTGGGAACTATCACAGGATTCATTATTTCTCAAAAAGGCGGAGGGGCTAACTTAGCTGGAGCAAATCTTTTGCCTGCTAAAAACCCAGCTGCCGATAGTAGAACTTTTAAAGATTTTGCAGAAGGTGTTATTAAAGCTAAGCCACAACTAAAAAGTGGCGAATATTCAGAAGGAACTCACACGCTTATAAGAGAAGGTGCTGTGCCAGTTGCACTAACCTCATCTGTTGTTGATTTGTCTATTTATGAAGGAAAAAAAGTAAAAGTATTTGGTGAAACCCAAAAAGCATTAAAAGAAGGTTGGTTAATGGATATTGGTAAAGTTGAAGAAGTTAAGTAAGAACCTCGTATAACGAGAACCTTGATTTTATGAAAAATTAGAAAAATAAAGTGAATAATGATTCTTTTCGATTCCGTAAGTAAAAAATTTGGTTCCTCCACTGCATTAGATGATGTCTCTATGGAGATAAAACAAGGGGAATTTGTATTTATTGTAGGTCCATCCGGTGCAGGCAAATCTACTCTACTTAGAATTTTAACAAGAGAACTTCTTCCAACTTCAGGCAAGGTTATGGTTGCAACTCATGATATAACCAAAATTAAAGATAAGGATGTGCCTAACTTGAGAAGAAAAGTTGGAGTCGTATTTCAGGATTTTAAGCTCTTAGATGATAGAACTGTTTTTGAAAATGTTTCCTTAGCTTTAGAAGTTTTGGGTAAAAAAGATGATGAAATCGCAAAACAAGTAGAACATATTTTAAAACTGGTAGAGATTTGGGATAAACGAAACTTATTTCCAAAACAGCTTTCGGGAGGGGAAGCACAACGAACTGCAATTGCCAGAGCAATTGTAGGAAAACCAGATGTACTTTTGGCAGATGAACCAACAGGAGATTTAGATCCAAAAACGGCATGGGGAGTAATTCAACTATTAAATGAAATCAATTCCTGGGGAACTACAATTTTCATGGCAACTCACAATCAAGAAATTGTTAATACCTTAAAAAGAAGGGTTATTGTTTTAAAAAATGGAAAAATAATTAAAGATAGCAAAGAAGGAAAATACGAGTAAATGAACCGTTCTCTTGAGTATGCCAAAAGAAATATTAGAAGAACGCCTTTTCAGGCGATAGCTGCTTCTATGGTTATGTTTCTAACTTTTTTTGCACTGCTTTCTTTTTTAATAGTTGGAGCTGGATCAGATGAAACATTAAAGTTTTTTGAAAGAAAACCGCAAGCCATAGCTTTTTTTAAGGAAGGGACTACAACACAAGATATATCTTCTATAGAAAATGCACTTAAAAGTGAAGATAAAGTATTATCTACAAAATATATTTCAAAAGAAGATGCTCTTAAAAAATATCAGGAAGCCAATAAAGATCAACCGCTTCTGACTGAATTAGTAAGCTCTTCAATACTACCTGCATCTTTAGAAATCTCTACGAAAAGCCCTGAGGATTTATCTTTGATTGCTGATATCTTATCTAGAGAACCGGTTGTTGAACAGGTATTTTTGCCAAAAGATGTTATTAAAAATCTTACATCTATTACTACTATTATAAGAAGCGTTGGCGCAGCTGTTGTTGGATTTTTGCTGATTTTTGCTACCTTAGTAATAGTAATGATTATTGGGTTTAAAATCAGACTAAAGAGAAGCGAAATAGAAATAATGAGACTTTTAGGTGCCTCACCTTCATTTATTAGAAATCCTTTTATACTGGAGGGAATATTTTACGGAGTAGCAGGAGCAGTTTCTGCATGGATAGTTAGCTATGGTTTGCTTTGGTATTTTACCCCTTTCTTAAAAGGATATTTAGGAGAAGTTAAACTTCTGCCTGTAAATCCTTTATTTATGCTCTCAATCCTTGGAGCTTCTGTATCACTTGCATTTATTGTAGGGGGATTAGGTTCTATAAGCGCTGTCAAACGATATTTGAAGATTTAATGAATCTAAGTTATGAAAAAATTATTCCTGACACTGTTTGTTTTTCTCTTTTTCATATTAACCCCTACTTTTGCTGAATGCGATAGTTTATGTCAGCAGTTAAATGAGAAACAAGCTCAGATTCAAAAATTAGAAGAACAATTAGGTAGTGCAAAAAATCAGGAAAAAACTCTTAAGTCACAGCTTAATTTAATTGATGGACAGTCAAAAGTTACTTCTTTAAAAATCGAAGAAACTAACCTTAAAATAGAAAAACTAAAAAGGGAAATAACAGAATTATCAACCAGAATAGAGAGAATTAGCGCTACATTAGATATTTTATCCGAGATACTTCTTAGAAGAATTGTTCAAACTTATAAATATTCTGACACTATATCCACACTAGATTTATTATTTTCTTCAAAAAACTTTACAGATCTTTTAGAAAGCTTAAAGTATATTCAGGTTGCACAAGCCTATGATAAGAAAAAGTTATATGAACTCCAGGCAACAAAACTCGCTTATCATGATCAAAAAGAGGATAAAATAACCAGACAGCAAGAAGCAGAAAAATTAAATAAAGATTTGGCAATCTATAAAACGCAATTGGATCAACAAAAGAAAGATAAGGATGAACTGCTTAGAATTACCAAGAATGATGAAGCAAAATATCAAGGATTAATTTCCCAATTGCGTGCAGAACTTGCCTCTATTACTCAGGCTATTTCAAATGTAGGTCCGGTAATAGGCGATGTTACTAAAGGACAAACTATTGCTGCCATGGGTTCGACTGGTTGTTCCACTGGCCCTCACCTACATTTTGAAGTTTTTGAAAATGCCAAAGTTGAAGGCGGAAAAGTTATTGGCACAAGAGTTGATCCGAATAATTATATAGGTGGAAAAATTGGATCTCCTCTTTCAGAATTTCCGGGGGGAGACTGGGTTATCACTACAGGGTTTGGAGAGGTTTATAAAATTTTTGGATTTCCATCTGCTCATACAGGACTTGATATCGCTCCAAAAGGTGGGGGAGGTTTAGGAAGACCTATTTTAGCGGCAGAAAAAGGCATTGCCTATTCAACTTCTGCTATTTGCAGCTATAACATAACCGGAGGCTCATCTGTAGGTAAAGGGGTTATTGTTGATCACCAAAATGGTATAGTAACTTTGTATTGGCATATCCTCTAAGTATATTATATAGGTAGTGAGAATTTTCCTTTCAGTTCTTGCTAGTCTAATTGCCCTTTTTTGGGTTGCTCCTGTTTTCGCTGCAACGACAACAAATATAGTTTCTGCTCCTACTCAAGCTACTATGGATACATCCTTTGATATACAAATTAGCATTCAGGGTGAGCCAAATACCAATTACAATTTAAAAGGTAGAATTGGCGTTGATAGCGGCAGTTTAACAAAGGGATTAACCAATAATACACTAAATAGTGCTCCTGATGATTGGCTTTCAGATACAGATTCATGGTCTAAATTCCCAACTGCTACCACAGATACAAATGGATCATGGCAAGGATCACTCAAAGTTAAAGCTTCCACTACAGCTACCGTGGGAAATAACTTATTAATTTTCAGAGTCCGTAAAGTCAGTGGGAGCACTACAACTTATGATTCCAGTAGTAAAACTGTTTCTCTCGCGTCTCCACCACCTACTCCCACACCAACTGCTACCCCAACTCCCTCCTCTTCATCTTCCTCAAGTTCATCCTCCAGCACTTTTTCAATTTCCAATATCCCTACAGAGATTGATTCAGATAAATCTTTTTCAACAACTATAAATTTATCTTTATCTGCCAATACAAAGTTTTATTTAAAAGGGGCGTTTAAAAAAGTAGATAACTCAAATTATTTCGGACAAACAAAAGTAAGTGGAAATTGGGTTAAAAATTCCAGTACTTATTCTGATCAATTCCCTATCACTACTGATTCTTCCGGTAATTGGTCAGGAATAATTGATGTTCAAATTGATCCATTTGATTCAGGATACATCGGATCAGGAGATTATATTTTTAAATTTGGAAGATATAGTGATTCAGGTTCAGGTCCAACCTGGAGCGACGAACAAAGTATAAAAATTAACGCAGTCGCTATCACTAAAGAAATTTCTGAAACAGATTTCGCTGATGAAGAAATTGGCGTGATAAATTTATCTAAAATTTCTCCTTCCCCAAATTCTGAAGTTTTAGCAGTAATTAAGGAACCCGAAGAAAAAATTGAAAAAATTCATTCTTTGGAAAAGTATAGAAAGATTGCCACAGAAACAGCTATTCCACTCCAAACAGATAAATTAAAAAAATCCACAAATGGAATTAATCCATTTATAATGCTTGGAGTACTAACTCTTTTGGGAACAGCAAGTTTTTCGGTTTACAGTTACGGCCCATTTGGATTAAAATCTAAACTAAATGAAATATATAAGTTATTCAGACATTGAAACAAAACAAATAGCAGAAAATTTTGCTAAAAATCGTAAAAGTAATATTATTGCCCTTATAGGAGAATTAGGAGCAGGAAAAACAACTTTTACTCAAGGCTTTGCTAAAGGTTTAGGGATAAAGGATAGAATTATTTCCCCCACTTTTGTATTAGTTAGGCAGCACAAGATACCCAACTCCAAAGGAATTTTTTACCATATTGATTTATATAGATTAGAAAATCCTAAAGATTTAAAAGAATTAGGTATTACAGAATTTTGGTCTAATCCGGAAAACATTGTCTTAATAGAATGGGCAGAAAAAATAAAAGATTTACTTCCTAAGAATATAACAAGAATCAATTTTACTAAAGGTCCTAATAATCTAAGAGCCATTATTGTGGATTAATATCTTCAGCGTCTTTTTTATTTATCCAAATTTAAGTATAATCAAACTATTATATTATGAATAGGCTAGTTTTATTTCTATGAAAATACTTGTTACAGGTGGGGCCGGTTTCATCGGTACTCATGTTAATAAATTATTACTAGATCAGGGACACGAAGTAAGCGTCATTGATGATTTGTCTAAAGGTCACAAAGATGCTATTAATCCAAGAGTAAATTTTATTGAAGGAACATTACTTGATCAAAAAAAACTGGAGAATATTCTACCAGGTATTGACGGCGTTATTCATATGGCATCATTCATTGAAGTTGGCGAATCTGTCAAAAAACCGGTAGAGTTTGTTGAAAATAATATTTTAGGTACTGCAAAACTTTTGGAAGCAATGAGAAAAACAGGTGTTAAAAAAATAATATTCTCTTCAAGTGCTTGTGTATACGGAAAACCTTCTAAAATTCCTATTACTGAAGAAGACCCATTAAGTCAGCAGGAAAATCCATATGGATTAACAAAAGTTTCCATGGAGCAACTCTGCATACTTTATCACACACTTCATAATTTTGATGTGACAATTTTGCGATATTTTAACCCTTATGGTCCTGGGGAAATGCATAATCCTGAGACTCATGCTATCCCAAATTTCATAAAAGCTGCTCTTTCCAAAAAATCCATTCCTCTCTATTGGAAAGGGGAACAAATCAGGGATTTTATTTATATTGATGATTTAGCAGAAGCTCATATTCTTCCTTTATCTCAAAACGGACTACATATATATAATGTAGGGACTCAAACCGGTTCTAAAATTATTGATGTTGTAAAAAAGATTTTCGAAATTTTAGGATATGAGGTACCTATCGAAGATAAAGGCGAAAGAAAGGGAGATGTATCGGAATTAGTGGCATCATCACAAAAAATTAAGAGCGAATTAGGATGGGAATCAAAAACTAATTTAGATGAAGGCTTAAGCAAAACTATTGATTTTTTCCGCTCCCACCCTTCTTCCACTTAATGGCAGTTAGGAATGGTTCAAACATATCTTCATCCATAGAAATTTCAAAACTATCATCAAAAGTCTTTGGTTTAAAATCCTTTTGTATAAATTCTATTCCAGGTATCTCACTAATAATTGCAATAGGCTGGCTTTCAGCTCCTTCCCCCATTTCTAATACTGCAACAGTTGCTAAACTATCTGGAAAATTAGAAGTTTCCATTTTAAATTCTCTCCCAAATAAATCCTTAGTGTTTCTATAATCTTTTATCGGCTTAAAACCATAAAAAGAAATTGCAATTCCAACAACTCCTCTCCTTAACGGAACTAATCTTGAATCTGTAATTATTACTCCCAATTTTTTGACGCGAAATTTTTTCTTTAAAAATTTCCAAATATTTTTTGCTGAGAGGTTTGGATTTTTAGGCCAAAGTGTATAGAAATTGCCGCTATTACTTTCATCAACCCCAGAGGAGGCAACCAACATGTTATTTTTAATAGTTGTTAGAATAAGCCCCTTTGGAGACAACTCTCTTGGCAAAAACTTATCTGCCTCCTGAATTGCAATTTCATCTTTTGTTGAAGAGGAAATGTTTACACATCTACCTTCACCTATTGATACAATTTTACTAGTAACAGCTATAACAGAATTTTCTGAAAGATTCTTAATCGCAGTAAGAAGATCCCACAAATCATCTTTTGGAGGCAGCATTTTTCTAGTTTTTATTGCCTGGACTTTCATAACGGAATTATAACTGATACTATCAAATATATGAAACGTCATTATTTTATATTAATTGCAATTATTTTAGTTGGATTATTTTTTAGATCTTATGAATTGGTAGAAAGGTTTATATTTGCACATGACGGAGATTTATATTCATGGATAGTTAAGGATATTTTAGTCAACCATCACATTCGTTTGATAGGTCAATTAACTTCTGCCCCCGGAATATTTATTGGGCCACTATTTTATTATCTTCTAATACCTTTTTTTCTCCTGAGTAAAATGGATCCTATCGGAGTTACTATATTGGGAATTATTGTGGGAATATTAACAATACTCAGTTATTATTTTGTTTTAAGCAAACTATTTAATAAGACAGCTGGCTTAATCGCTGGATTTTTACATGCTTTTCTTTTATCAATTGTTGGATTTGACAGATGGATAGTACCTACCCTTCCTACAAAACTTTGGGCAATTTGGTATTTTTATATAGTTATAAACTTAACAAGAGGAAATTTTACACTTTTACCAGTTTTGGGAATTTTGATAGGGCTTATTTGGCACGTACATATATCATTAATTACAACACTTGCAGCAGTTCCTGTTGCTATATATCTTTCAAAAAAAATTCCAACCAAAAAACAGATTATTTTATTTTTTGTAGGATTAATTATTACCTCACTTCCTTTAATTTTATTTGAAGCAAGACATCATTTTCAGCAATTTTTCAGTCTAATAGAAAATTTCACAATTCCTAGAGAAGAACCAAGCGGTTTTAAGAAATTTTCTCTTGTTCTAGGAATGATTGCGCAGAACACAAATACTTTCTTTTTTGCGCCTTTTTCTTTCGAACTTACAAAAAATATTTTCTTTCCCCTATTAATTTTATGTTCTCCCTTAATATTAATCAAAAGAGGGATTATTTCTTTAAAAGATTTAATTCCTATCTATTTTTGGATTTTGGGGAGCATTGCCTTTTTTTCAATTTCATCTTCACCAATTTCTGAATATTATTTTTCTAATCTTGAGGTAATATTTATAGCCTTCATAAGCTTATTCTTAGCTTTTATATTTCATAAAAACAGAAAATTTAAATTTATTATCCTAATAATTCTGCTTATTATCTTTCTTAAAGATTCTTATTTTTTCTTAACTCAATATATTTATCATAAAGATTATTTCGAAAGAAAATCAATTGTTGCAGAAATTAAAAAAGATATGCTAAAACAAAAATATCCCTGCGCAGGAATAACTTATATTACCGCACTAGGAGAAAACGTCGGTTTTAGATATTTCTTTTATATGGAAAACATCCATCTGGTTCATCCATCTTTAGAAATACCTGTATATAATATAGTGCTACCTGATGAATTATCAAAAGAGGTAAATATTAAATACGGTCACATTGGTTTAATACTCCCCACTTCAGTTCCATCAACAGAAACTATTCAAAAAAGCTGTGCGGTTCCGAATACTAATCTTACAGATCCAGTTCTTGGATATGTTGAATAATTAATTCGGATAATGACATCGCTTATACTTTTTGCCTGAACCACAGTAACATGGGTCATTTCTGCCTATTTTTCCATGAACATGACCTACTTGTCCTTGTGCTCCATATACTTGCTCCGTAACTATTCCATTTCTTTCTATTTTCACTTTTGTTACTCCCTCTCCTGACTCTACTTTTTCTAATTCTTTCTTTTCCTGCTCTACTC
>Ga0209541_10015520_pt1 | contig 11365 bp, 12 predicted proteins | sample RifCSPlowO2_01_FD_184027 | JGI IMG/M metagenome (GOLD analysis project Ga0209541, IMG submission 184027) | Groundwater microbial communities from Rifle, Colorado - Rifle CSP2_plank lowO2_0.1 (SPAdes) (version 2) | ecosystem: Environmental > Aquatic > Deep subsurface > Groundwater | place...
GCAGACGATGAGCCAAGTGCTGGAGAAGTCTTTAAATACGGGAGCTATGTTTGCTGAAGAAAAGTTGGGGGATAAGAATTTTTTGAACTATATGATAAATTTCGGTTTTGGCCAGGCGTCGGGCATAGATTTGGCGGTTGAGTCCGCCGGGGATATATCAAACCTTTACTCGGGCAGAAAAATTAACTTTGCTACGGCCTCTTTTGGTCAGGGCATTGCGGTGACCCCGTTGCAGTTGATTAACGCCTATTCTGCGTTAGCCAACGGGGGCAGGCTCTACAAGCCGTTCATAGTTCGGGAAAGGACTAAACCCAACGGCGAATCAATTAAAACCCAACCCGAGCTGGTGGGAACGCCTATTTCCGAAAAAACCTCGTCGCAGATAAAAGCCATGCTTGTAAAAGTCGTGGAAAACGGTTTTGATAAGGCTACGGTGAAGGGCTACGATGTGGCCGGTAAGACCGGCACGGCTCAAATTGCCTCAAAAACCGGAGGCTACTCTGAAGAGTTTGTCCACGACATTGTCGGTTTTGCCCCCGCTTTTGATCCCAAGTTTGTGGTTTTGATAAAGTTGGAAAAGCCCAAGGGGATTAAATTTGCTTCTGACAGTCTTTCTCCGTCTTTGGGTAAAATAACCAAGTTTTTGTTGAATTATTTTCAGATTCCTCCAACAAAGCAATGACAAAATATTTTCTTGCCAAGATTCTCACACTTTTGGGGCGGGCTTATGTCAAACGGTATAAGCCACAAATTATAGCCATTACGGGTAATGTCGGTAAAACTTCAACCAAAGAGATGGTGGCGGCTGTTTTGATGTCCCCGTTCCGAAATTGCATTTCGTTGAGACGAAGTCCCTTTTGGGATTTTTGGGACAGACGCTCAACGCGTTGCGGTTCAATGTCGGCATCGGGACGAAAGATTAGGGTCAGCGGCGGTAATCTAAATAATGACATAGGGGTACCGTTGACTATATTAGGTGATTGGACAGAGCGGTACTACGACCAAGGCGGGACAATATCTTTTTGGCTGAAAGTTTTGTTGAGTTCGTTTGCCGGTTTGTTTGTTAGGGACGAAAATTATCCCGAGATTTTGGTAATGGAATATGGCGCAGACCGCCCCGGCGATATTGCTAAGTTGTCTAAAAATTTTAAACCTAATTTTGCAGTTGTCACTGCCGTCGGAGATATCCCGGTTCATGTTGAGTACTTTTCCAGTCCGAATGAAGTTGCCGCAGAAAAATCAAAACTGGTGGAAGTGCTCGGTGCTGAAGATTTTGCTATTTTAAATTTTGATGACCAGGCTGTTTTAGACATGAAACAAAAAACCCGCGCCAAAGTTTTGACTTTCGGTTTTGGGGAAGGTGCCAGTGTTAAAGCTTCTGATTTTGACTTTAGGAAAGGCGGTAATGGCGAGCCCCTTGGTGTTGTTTTTAAACTTCACTACGGTGATAGCTTTGTACCGGTAAAAATAGACGGGGCTTTGGGTGAGTCGCAGGTATGGGCGGCCGGAGCGGCTGCCGCAGTTGGTTTGTCTTTTGGAATGAATCTAATTTTTATTAGCGAAGCGCTTTCAAAATATCGGGCGCCTAACGGCAGACTGAAAATCCTGAAGGGGGTAAAAAACTCTTGGATAATTGATGACACCTATAATGCTTCCCCAGCTTCCACTCACTTGGCCCTAGAGACCCTGAAGACTCTTCCGGCCCCAAGAAAAATAGCTGTCTTGGCAGATATGCTTGAGTTGGGTCAATATAGCGTGAGGGCTCACCAAGATGCGGGCAATTTTGCCGGTACTTTTGTGGACATTTTGATTACTGTCGGTCCCGGCGGAAAAGTTATTGCCGATGCGGCTGGAAATCAAATGTCCAAAGACCGAATAATTTCATTTGATACTGCAAAAGAAGCAAAAACCAAGGTGCAAGAAATTCTGACACCCGGTGACCTGGTTTTGGTCAAAGGTTCGCAGGGAATGAGAATGGAGAGAGTAGTTGAAGAAATTATGGCTGAACCGGAAAGAAAAAAAGAGTTGCTTGTTAGGCAGAGCAAAAAATGGTTAAATAAGCCTTAGAACATTAAATTTCAGGAGTTCTTGATGGAAAAACCTTTGGATGGTACTGTTGTTGGCGACCACTATAACACCGAGTGTCCTTGGTGCAGAAAGAACAATACCTATATCGTAGACGGGGTTGGTTTGCTGTTTAACACGGTAAAGTATTTTGAAAAAAAGTGTCATTATTGCGGGGAAACAATAGTTTATCAAGCTGAATGGTTTATTAAAATAAAAGCCGCTAAAAAAGGCGGTGATGACATGATTAACTTTGCCTTCAACTATCTTAAATAATCACCAAGTTTAGTGGTGATTTTTTATTTTTTTAAAAATATGTAAAATAGGGTTATGTTTTGCCCCTGTCGTCTAGCCTGGCCTAGGACGCATGGTTCTCATCCATGTAACTCGGGTTCAAATCCCGACGGGGGCGCAGAGTATTGACAAGTAAGTGGCTTTGTTATAAAATATACCAGTCTCTTTGAAAATTAAGAAAGGTACGAAATGCTAAAAACCAGACTGTTATTGACTTTGGTTATTATTCTTAATGCTGTTTGGTTTGTGAGCGCAGTTTACTATCAAGAACCTTTTTATGGGAACAAGCTATTGGATTTCTTTACTGTTCTTTTTGTTGGGTTTGGTGCTGTTTTTAGTCCGTTACTATTTCTGGCGGCAGTGACAATGTTTGCCTTTTCTCTTTTTAGGGTTAGCGAGTCTGAAGACGGCAGATTAATATATAACCCGGGTAACCCCCATTGGAAACTCCTGAAAAAACTTTTCAGTATAGAAGGAAAAATTTCTCTTTGTGAGGCCTACTGGCTGACAGTCCTTGTTGTTATTGTGGGTGTGACGGCTATTGCAGTTGTCTCTTTGCTTTTATTCGCAGTTTTAAATTTTACGGAGTTTGCTCATGGGATAATTAAACTTTGGCCGCTGTTCGCATTCTGTGCCTACACAGCATTGCTCTCGTTTATTAAAGTTAGGTGGCCAAACAACGAGATTTTGCAAAAAGGGGGGTACATTTTTGCCTTGGGTCTTCTTGTTTTACTTTTGATTTGGGTGGTATCTTTTGTGGGGGTTGTGAAATTTGCAGTGTTTTTGCTTTTGTTTTTTACAGTATTTGGCTCAGTAATTTTATCGGTCTATTATATTAGTTCCTTGTCCCAAGACAGTCTTTTAAAGAGATTATTTTATACTTTAAAAAGCAACTTTTGTCCGATACTCTTTGAGGAATCCGGCTCCGAAACGGGTGTCTCTGAAGCAGGCAAGTAAGCCTGCTTTTTAATTTGTGCGCAACTTTGTTAAGATTGTTCTGATGAATAAGTATAAGATTATTGCCAACTTTCTGGTCGCCGGCCATTTTTTGTGGATAACTCTTTTGATCGGCGGGACGGTTTTTGTCTTTTACAACACTTGGTATTTTCACTGGCATTTGACTATTGTGAGCGCGACTCTCTTGTTGAATCTTTTTTTGGGCTATTGCCCGCTGACTTTTTGGGAGGAAAAGATGAGAAGAAAAATCAAGCCCGATTTTAATCACAATGGTTCCTTCATCGCTACATATATAGAAAAAATTACCGGCATTATAATTTCAGAAAGACAAATGCTGGCTATAATTGCCTGGATAAAATTTGGTGTTTACGTGGCGTCTATAACCGTTTTTTTGATTAAGAAATGACCCACAAATGGCAGGTTGGTAATTTTTGACTTTTTACTCCTCTTTTGTTAATATCTTTCAATGAGTTTTGCGATTATTAAAACCGGAGGGAAGCAGTATAAAGTCGCTGAAGGCGACAAGGTTTTGGTTGAAAAACTGGACTTGGAAGCGGGCAAAGAGTTTGATTTTGAAGAAGTTTTACTGATTACAAATGGCAAGGCTGAAAACGCAAAAATTGGTCAGCCTTTGATTGAAGGCGCCAAGGTGCACGCTAAGGTTTTAGAGCAAGGCAGGGCCGACAAGAAAATCGTTTTCAAATACCACTCAAAGACCAGATACAAAAAGAAAAAAGGCCACCGCCAACCTTTTACCAGAGTAGAGATTTTAAAAATAATTAACTCTTAAAAAAGACGCCGTGGGGCGTCTTTTATGTTTTTCTGAAATAAATTTTTTCAATGGCTTTGACCAGGTCCAAGTCAAGGATTTGATAATCTTTGCCTATTTTTAAAACGGCCAGATAAAACAGTTCTTCTTCAGACAACAAGTCCGTTGGTCCTAAAAGTTTCAGCATCCGGTCTTCGTTGTTCCAGACTGACCACGGATGCCTTTTGGAAAAAGGGCCGTCCGGACCAAAACGGAATCTGTAGTTGGAAATCCAGTCGCCAACATAGCGCTGCACTTGTCTTTTTATTTCCTTTAGACTAAGAAAGGACTCTGATTGTTTGGCGAATTTGCTAAACAATTCTTTGTCTTGAACAAAGTTAATATACACCCTGTCCGCTACTAGCTGACGACACTTCTCGCAGTTGGTTATGTGTTTTTTTATATACTTTTGGTCTCCCGGATAAAATACCGGAAAAGTTCGCCAGCCTTTGGCGTCTAAACAGTCCGGCGTCAAAAAATCTCTGTTGCTTTGTAAAAAGTGATACTGCAAGACCAGTTGACAATGGGGACAATTTCTATGATGTTCTGTTAGCTCTGTCTTTCTGGGCAGGAAAACTACTTGGTCTTTTCCGACTTCAATTGGATTAAAGCAATTCTTATGGCATTGCCTTAAGTTGTTTGTCCATTGGCTTGAGCCATGTCCTTCACCAAGACAGGCTTTTTCTTTGACTTCTGAAAGCTCTTTTTTGAGATAGTTAAACTCCGGAAAGGTAAAAAATGACAAGAAATCACCTGCTAATTCGGGGTCCTCTTTCTTGGCAACGCAGAAGAAAATTTTACTCGGACCCAGGTAAAGAACCGGTAAAGTGCGGGGCCAACTTTTAATCAGTCTTTGGCAGTACTCACAACCGTTCAAATGGCCCAACTCTTCAGGTTGTAGCTTTGGCCATCGTAGCTTAAGAATATCAGTATTAAGACAGGATGACGTGCGGTAGTGGGTGGTTTTGTAATCTGAGTTTATCACCCTTTCCTCCAAGTCTTTTCTTAGAAGGCCTAACGAATCTAAATCTACAACAGAATTTTCAAGTGTTTCCATGTCCAAGGAAGGCTCCTATTCGTTGTATATTTCAATGAGCAGTTGTCAAACTTTATGACATTTTAACAATCTTGTCAAATTTGCTTATTGACATTTGTTTTGTGTTGATATATAATTAAACTCAAAGTTTTTTGAAAGGGGACAAAATTTGTCTATGGAAAAAAGGAGACAGACAGAAGAGGTTCTGTTTGATCTTCGTCGCAAATGTTCCACCACGTCGGTTTTAGAGACATTGTTGGATCTTAGAGACTTGCACAACTTTTACAAACTACCGGTTTGGCTGGAAGATGAGAAGGGCTGCAATATTTTTTCCGGTGTTATAAAAAAGCTAGTTTTAAAGTCCAAGAAACAGAGGTTTTCTATTGTTGAGGCAAATTTTTTGGCCAATATGCTCTTGTGGCCTGAACTGGAGGAATATAATGACAATGGGCCGCGTTTTGCGATCCTGCACGCTTTGGAAAACTCATCTTTTCACGCCATCTTTGCGGCATTGGCGCAGCACATGGAGTTTTTAAGCAGTGCTTACATTAGAGAGCCGGCCGGCACTCATCGGAATGCCGCTTGGGCGGAAGAACTGGAGATGACCAGAAAACTTATTCTAAAATGTGGCGGCACGGAAGATTTAGTGGCTGAAAACACTCGGAGAGTGGAAGAAAAAAAGAAGGTAAACAGAGACACTTAAGTTGAGTGTCTTTTATTTTTTTGTTTACCAATCTTATCTTCTATTTTTGAAAGCGTTCTGGAGGGTGATTGAGTCAACGTATTCCAGATAAGAACCGCTGGACAGGCCCTTGGCGAGACGGCTGGTTTTTACTTCCATTGGCCGGAGTATTTCTTCAAGATATAAAGCGGTGGTTTCTCCTTGGGTGTTGGGGTTGGTGGCAAGGATAATTTCCAGTTCCTTGGCTTGGCCATTGGTGTTATTTACCTTGAAATTTTCAACTCGCAATAAGAGTTCTTTAATCCTCAAACTTCTTGGAAGCAAACCTTCAACCGGGTCTATGGCTCCGCCAAGGACGTGATACAGGCCGCGGTATAGGCCGGTTTTTTCTATTGAGCCGAGATCTGTGACTTTTTCCACTATGCATATTTTGGACTGTTCTCTTCTGGGGTCGGAGCAAATTTGGCATTTTGTTTCTTCGCTAAGGTTAAAGCAGTCTTGGCACAAGCTGATACCTTCAGCTAAATCAAGAAGGGTTTGGGAAAATTGTTTGACTTCTGTTTTTGGCCAGCCCAAGAGCGCAACGACAATTCTGGTTGCCTGTCTTGGTCCTATGCCTTGCAGTTTGGCAAAATATTCTACGGTTTTTTTAAACTTGAGGGACATGGTAACAAAATAGCTACAGATTTGTGTGTATGCCTCTTTTTTGCGTCGGACTGTCGCCGCCGAACTGCAAAAGAGGCATACACGCCAAATCTGTTCAGATATTACGCGCTAAGTTTTTAAACGATGTGCTGTCTTCGTCAAAAAACAACTCAACAATTCCCGTGGGTCCATTTCTGTGTTTTTCAATCATAATTTCTGCTATGCCCCTTTTCTCGGAGTCTTTTTTAATCTTGTCTTCTCTATAGATCAGCAAAACCACATCAGCGTCTTGCTCAATACTGCCCGACGACCTTAAGTCTGACAGTTTTGGTCTCTGATCCATACGCATTTCAGAACTTCTGGAAAGCTGGGAAATGGCCAGAATGGGAATATTCAGTTCTTTGGCGAGAGCTTTTAAGTTTCTGGATATTTCTGTAATTTGTTGGACTTCACTGTCGGTTGCCCGAGTCGGGCGTATGAGTTGGAGATAATCAACCACCAGCAAGCCCAAGCCATGTTCGGCTTGAAGCCTTCTGGCCATTGCTCTCATCTGTAATATTGTGGGCGAGGGGATGTCTTCAATAAAAATCGGCGCTTGGGCGAGACGGTCAAGAGCGGCGGCGATCCTTTCAAAATCATTGCCGTCACCTTCCGATGAGAGTTTACCAGTTCTTAGTTTCCATAAATTTATATTTGCTTCGGCGGCAATCAGGCGGTCAACGATCTGTTCCTTGGCCATTTCTATGCTAAATATTCCTACCGGAACTTTTTCATGCAAAGCGACATGTTTTACAATATCAAGGGCCAAACTGGTCTTACCCAAAGACGGTCTGGCTGCTAAGACAATAAGGTCTGATTTCTGCAGACCGGCCAGGTAGTTATCAAGGTCATAAAATCCGGTTGAGTAGCCTCTTAATTTTCCGTCGCCTTTGTGCAGGCGGTCCATTCTTTCAAAAGCTTCTTTAATCAGCGGGCCGCCGATATGGGCGAAAGAAGGCAGGCTTGATTTTTGGGAGATTGAAAAAAGTCTTTGTTCGGCTTGATCTAAAATATTTTCAATCTCTTCATCCTCCTGATAGCCGAGGCCGATTATGTGGTGGGCGGAATCAATTAGATCGCGCAGGATTTTTTTTCTCTCCACAATCTTTGCATAATGGACTATGTGGGAAGCGGTGGGTACGGAGTTGATTAGGGAGGTTAAATAACCGGCGCCGCCTATGGTTTCCAATTCCCCAGCCTCTTCCAGTTTGTTGGATAAGCTTAAAAGGTCAATCGGTTGTCTTTTGTCAAAAAGTTCTGACATGGCGGAGAAAACTATCTGATGGGCTCGGCTGTAGAAATCTTCCGGCCGCAAAAAATCAGCAATTTTGTTGATTGCTTCTTTGTCAATCAGGATGGAGCCCAGAGTTGATCTCTCGGCTTCTATATTTTGTGGCGGTAAAGATTCTTTGGGAATCATGGCCACATTATAGAAAAAAAAGAAACAAGACCCAAACCTAGATTAGTTGATAAGGTGTGGAGCAGAGCTTTAAAAATTTGACTTTAACGGTTTTTTAACGTATAGTTTGGGAAAGACCTTTGAAAATTGTTGGAGGTGGTCATTTGTCTAAAAGCGAAGGACTTTTTAACCTTCTTGGTTGCTTACTCGTCCTGTCCTGGCTCGGTTTTGCTCTTTTTTTATTTTTAAACACTTTCTTTGGTTTTTTTCCATATCTTATGGTCAGGGGTGAGGTGGAGACCGGAAAGGCGGTAGATATTTTGAATGAGGTCAGGTCTAAGGCCAAAATTGAGAAGGATGTAAAAATATTTGTGACTTATCTTGACTTTTATGGCACAGCCCACATAGCCGAAAAAGATAGAAAAGTCTGGGTTCTTGTAAGCAGGAAAGTATTGAAATGGCCAGATGACGTCCTTCGAGGCTTATTTGGTCACGAACTAGGCCATTTGGTTTTTGGACATACTAGGGACCATAAACACAGAACACAAAGTGACCTTGAGCAGGAACAGGCGGTAGCCGATGCTTGCGCTATTGTTTGGGTTGGTAGGGGCGCTTTGATAAGTTGTTTTAAGGAACTGGGGTCGGAAAAACAAGTCCTTGAAGAAAGGCTTGCGAAGGCAGATAAGATTCTGGAAACAATGCCGGAATTTAAGGGAAAGTTAAAAGAGTAGATGTTGTCCTTTTTTTTTTTTGAGCAGAGGACCGGAAGCAGTATCTTCCAGATCGTAACCTTTTGAGAAAATTTGTTTTCTAATATCGTCGGCTTCGGAATAGCGTTTGTCTCGGCGCAGTTTTTCGCGAGTGTCAGCCATTTCTAAGATCTCACCTGGGATCTTTTTTGTTTTTTTAGGGATTATACCCAGAATATTGTTGAACTCATCAAAAAGTTTTTTTATTTTTTTGGCTGATTTTTTGCCAACTTTATTTTCCGTTAGTAGGGGATTTATCTCTTTTATCAATTTGAAAATTGCCGCTAAGGCTTGTGGCGTATTGAAGTCGTCGTCCATGGCTTCGGAAAACTCTTTTTTAGTTTCCGATATCAGATTTGCTAAATGTTCTGTGTTTGACTGGGTTTTGTTTTTATTGATTACCGTCAGTTTTTCCAAAAATTCTTCAATTCTCTGGACCGCCGCCCAAGAAGACCTCGCTATTTCTTCGCGGTATTCAATCGGCGAGCGGTAGTGGGTGCTCAAAATCATGAACCTAATAACCTCTGACGGGTAGCTTTTTAACAGATCTCTGATGGTGACAAAATTTCCCAGAGATTTAGACATTTTCTGACCGTTTGTTGTTAAAAAACCGGAGTGCAGCCAATACTTTACAAATGGTTTTAGGCCGGAGACTGACTCCATTTGTGCGATCTCTGCTTCATGGTGGGGGAAGATTAAATCTCTGGCACCGCCGTGGATATCGTATTGCGGGCCAAAATGTTTTTCGGTTATGGCAGTGTCCTCAATGTGCCAGCCCGGCCGTCCTTCACCTAGTTCTGTCTTCCATTTAGGTTCGCCGGGCTTTGAGAACTTCCACAAAGCAAAATCCCCCTTGTTTCTTTTGTTTATGCTTTCATCAATTCTGCTTACAGCATCTTCCGCGCCTTCGGTTGTGCGGCCGGAAAGCTTGCCGTAGTCGGTTAGTTTTGACAGGTCAAAATAAATGCCATCGCCGGGAATTTCGTAAGCAAAGCCTTTTTCTTTCAACCTTTTCACCTGTGATACTATTTGTTTGATGTATTTTGTCGCCGGAGCGTATTTTGAAACGCTAGATATACCCAATGATTTAACGTCTTGGTAATAAGCTTTTTCAAATTCTTTTGCCAAAGCAAGGGAGTCTTTATTTTCTTGTCGAGCCCTATCAACAATTTTGTCCTCAATGTCGGTAATATTTTGCAGATATTTTACCTTGTAGCCCTTGTGCTTCAGATAGCGGGCTATGACGTCAAAAGAGATGTATGTTCGGGCATGGCCAATGTGGGAGTAATCGTAAACGGTCGGTCCGCAGACAAACATCTTGACTTCTTTGCCCTTTCTAGGCACAAATTCTTCTTTTTGTTTTGTTAGAGAGTTATAGACTTGCACAGTTTATTATATCGCCTTTAGTTGTTTCTTGAAAATACAATAGCAACCGGAGGGGAATCAAGAAGTGTTTCTTCAGAGCCGTCCCAGTCGTGGGCGGCCCCCATCAAGTTTTCATAAGTATAGAAAAAATTGTTGCCGCGGCGGGTGCCGGGGTCGTTTACAAAAAATCCTTTTGCGTCAAAACCTCTTATCAGAAGCATGTGATAAGCCGGGCCGGGCGGTTTAAAAAAAGGATTTGCCAGTTTTTTTCCGGCCATACCCATTAAAACCAAATTTCCATCGGCAATTTCCCGTTTTACGTCCTCGGAGGAGGGGTTGTCTATCAGTCTGTATTTTAAACCGTAAAATTCGGATGCTATTTTGGCGGTATCTTTGGCGGAGGTATTTTCAAAATAGCCAAGATTGTTTTTCTGCCACTCAACCAGTTTCAACATTTCAGTTTCAGCGAAGTCTGGCGTCAATTGGAGATTGTTTAACCAAGCGTAGACCATAACTATTGCGGCTTCTTCGCAAGTTTCTTCATGAATTTCGTCCCAAACACCAAAAGGCGCTTGGCTGGTAAAAGCCGTTTCAATGTTCTGGCTGACCGAGGCCAGAGCCGGGTAAGGCGTGTTTGTGGTTAAAAGATGATTCGGGCTTGGCTGGGGTTGGCGTGTTTGAAAAAACATCCGCTTATCAACATCGGTCATTGGCAAGTCAGAAGCCGGAGAATCTCCTACGATGAAGTTGAGAAGCAGTCCGATTATCAGTAAAAGAGATGCTATTGCGGCTAAAGCGGCAAAAACAAATAAAAGGGCTTTTTTGCCCCAAGTCAGATAATTTTTGGATATTTTCTTGCTGATTTTTTTGTAACCCACTCTTGTTTAATAGACTACAACAGCTTTATTGTCAAGAAGAGACCAATCGGACAAAAAACTGTTTTTAGAAACAACTCTTTTGCCATAAATCGGGTCAAGCAGGATGATATTTTTGGGATTGGAAACTGTGCCACTGAATCCGATAATCAGGCGTGTGTGTTCTCCTGAAACCGCTTTTATAAACCGGCCATCTTTCGTTCTCCAAGAAATATCCTTGCCGGAACCTATTGCACCCCAGACGATTACCGGCCTTTTTTTAGCTACCTCCTCCAATACATCCGAAAGTGAGGGGTCTTGCAAGATTCTTGCTCTTCGGTATTTTTCGGCCAACTCGACTATGGGTTTTTCATAAACTCCGTAACCGGTATTCGGAATCTTGCCATCTATGTTGCCAACAAAGCCCTTGTCCGGATCGCCCCAGATATTTTCTTTGCTCCTCGGTTGTTTGG
>Ga0209541_10015521_pt1 | contig 11364 bp, 10 predicted proteins | sample RifCSPlowO2_01_FD_184027 | JGI IMG/M metagenome (GOLD analysis project Ga0209541, IMG submission 184027) | Groundwater microbial communities from Rifle, Colorado - Rifle CSP2_plank lowO2_0.1 (SPAdes) (version 2) | ecosystem: Environmental > Aquatic > Deep subsurface > Groundwater | place...
GCTATCAGAGAATTTACTCAAGCAAGAGATTAAGGCTAATGGCGTCTCTCTATTCAAAACTCGGTGCAGGAGTTAAGGAAAAAATTAGAAAGAGTGTAAGAAAATGAAAAAGAAAATTTTATTAGTAGCACAAAATTTGGACGATATGATATTAGATGATTCCAAAATTTTGAAAAAATATTTTGATGTTGATATTTTAATTATAAAAAGCGGCGCGCAAATGGTTGCAAAGCTTGGGAAGTTGATTGAAAAAATTAGGAAAGCTGATTTATGCCTTGTTTGGTTTGCAACTTCTTATGCGTTTTTTACAACAATGTTCGCAAAACTTTTTGGAAAGCCAACTGTTTTGGTTGTTGGAGGTTATGATGTTGTAAAAGTTCCAGAAATTGGATACGGATTGGCAGCGCATCCAATAAAAAGAATTTTTCCAATATTCGCATTGCAGTGGGCAGATGCTGTTTTGCCATTTTCAGAGGATTCTGAAGCGCAGATGTTAAAGAATTTTGATCTGGATAGCGATAAAGTTAGGACAATCCATCTTGGAGTAAATCCAGTTGCGCTGAAAAAGTATAAGAAAAAAAAGGGGAACACAGCAGTTACAGTCGGAGTTATGACAAAAAGCAATTTAACAAGAAAGGGCCTTGAAGTTTTTGTTCGGGCTGCGAAATATCTGCCAGATGTAAAGTTTGTTCTAATTGGGGATGCTCCGGATAAAGCTACATCAGAGTATTTGAAAAATATTGCGACTCCGAATGTTCATCTCAAAAATTTAGGCTATAACACAGAAAAAATAGTTCAGGAGCTTTCAAAGGCAAAAGTGTATGTGCAAGTTTCTTATCATGAGGGGTTTGGTAGAGCAATGGCAGAGGCTATGTGCCAGGAATGCGTTCCTGTTGTTTCTGCGCGCGGAGCAATTCCAGAAGTTGTTTTAAACACAGGCTTTTATGTCCATAAACTTGGAAACCCACAGGAAGTTGCTGAAAAAATAAGAATGGCAATTAAATCTAAACTTGGAAAAAAAGCAAGAAAGCAGGCAATGCAGTTTACATTGGAGAAAAGGGAAAAAGCGCTTATTGAGGTTGTTAACAATTTGTTAACAAAATATGAGGGGAAAAAATGAGAGCACTAATACTTGCAGCCGGGGAGGGAACTCGTTTAAGGCCGCTCACATACGCGATACCAAAATCACTTTTGCCAGTTGGAGGTGTTCCGACTATAGATTATGTTATAAAAAACCTGGAAAAAGTCCAAGAACTTGAGGAGGTTTATGTTGGAGTGAGCCATTTGGAGGACAATATAAAGAATTATTTTGAGCACAATCATTACAAGTTTCTTATTAAAACTGTTCACACAGAATGTTTGGAAACAGGAGGAGATTTAAAAGCTCTTGCAGCAGCAGCTAATATCAATGAAACTTTTATTGGGTGCAATGGAGATAATATTACAGAAATAAATTTGCAAAAAGCTCTTGAATTCCATAGAAAAAAGGGCGGCCTTGGAACAATTGTTTTATTTAAAGTTAAAAAAAAGGAAACAAGCAGGTTTGGAATTGCAAAAATCGATAAGAATGGATTAATCTCAAAGTTCGTTGAGAAGCCGAGCATTGAAAGCGCGCCATCAAATTATGCGAACGCTGGCTACTATATTTTGGAGCCAGAAGTAATAGATATGATTCCGGATGGGAAAGTTAGAGTTGAGCAAGCGGTTTTCTCAAAACTTGCCGAAAAAGGAAAATTATATGGCTATGTTGCAAATCCGCCGCACTGGATTGATATTGGAACTCTGGAGAGCTATTTGGAAGCCAATAAGATTATATTGCAGAGGAAGGGAATAATACCCCCACCAGGGAGTGAGGAAAGTGGCAAAAAAGGCAAAAAGTAAGGAAAAAGTTTGTGTAGTTGGATTGGGATTCATAGGATTGCCATTAGCTGTGAGCCTAGCTAATTCTGGGGCAGAAGTTGTTGGATATGATTTGAGAAGAGAAATTGTTGATAGAGTAAATAAGGGACAATCGCATGTTTTTGAGCCTGGATTGGAAGAAACGCTAAGAAAAGTTTTGAAAAACGGGAATTTCAGAGCAACACAATTGGCTTCTGAAATGCAAAAATACAAATTTGTAATTATAACAGTTGGAACTCCGACAGATTCAAATGGATATCCGATTTTGGATCAGGTTGAATCAGCTGCAAAAACAATTGGAGAAAATTTGCGAAAAGGGCAAGTAGTAATTTTGAAAAGCACTGTTCCGCCTTTGACAACAGAGGAATTTGTTGCGCCGCTTTTGGAAAAAGCATCTGGGCTTAAATTAGGAGCTGATTTTGGAATTGCTTTTGTTCCTGAAAGGACAATTGAAGGGCAGGCAATGAGAGAATTAAAAACTTTGACAAAAGTAATAGGAGCTTCTGATCAAAAAACTGCAAAGGAAGTTGAAAAATTGTTTAAATCTTTGGGCGGAACAATTGTAAAAGTCTCGAGCCCAAGAATTGCAGAACTTATTAAGCTAATGGACAACACATACCGGGATACAAATATTGCTTTAGCAAATGAATTCGCGAAGGCTGCAAATGTCCTGGGGTTGGATGTTATCGAAGCAATTCAAGCTGCAAACAAAGATTATGAAAGAAACAAGATTTTAATTCCAGGGGCTGGAGTTGGGGGAAGCTGTTTGACAAAAGATCCTTTAATTTTAGCCCATGTTTCTGAAAAAGCAGGAGAAAGTTTGCCATTGATTAGAGTTGCACGAAAAGTTAATAATGAAATGCCTGAGAAAATTTTCAATCTTGTGAGAAGCGTTTTGAAAAGAAATAAGAGAGAAATAAGAAATTCAAAAATTGCAATACTTGGATTGACATTCAAGCGCGACACAAATGATTTGCGCGAAACCCCTGCAAAAGTAATTTACGATTTGTTGAATAGAGAAGGCGCGCAAATAGTTTTGTATGATAGATTTGCATTTCCGGAGGATGTTGAGAAACTTTTTAAAACAAAGAAGGTTGAAAATTTAGAAGAGGCTTGCAAAAATGCGGATTGCTTGGTAATTGCTACTGACCACTCAGAGTTTAGGGAACTAAAATTAAAGAGAATAAAAGAATTAATGCGCACTCCTTGCATAATTGATGGAAGGCATATGATAAATCCAAATTTTGCCTTGGATTTGGGATTTGATTTTGAAGGGATAGGGAGACCAAAGGAGTATTTTGAAAGAAAATGAAACGCGTATTAGTAACAGGAGGTGCAGGATTTATAGGTAGTCATTTATGCGAGGCTTTGCTTAAGAAAGGACATGAAGTTGTCTGCTTTGATAATTTTTTCAGAGGAAAGCAAGAGAATGTTGAGCATTTAATAGGCAGAAAGGATTTTACACTAATTAAAGGGGATATCAGAAATGGGGCAGAAGTTGAAAAAGTAGTACAAGATTGTGATATTGTTCATCATTTAGCGGCTATTAATGGAACAAAATACTTCTACGAAGAGCCAATTTTGATAACAGATGTAAATGTGGCTGGAACTTTAAATGTTTTAAAAGCCTGCGCAGATACAGATGTTAGAAGAATTACTTTTGCAAGCTCTCCAGAGGTTTATGGCCTTCCGGAAAAAATTCCAACTCCAGAGGATGCTTTTTCTATTTTTGACAATCCAACAAAAACACTCAGACACTCATATTCAACAAGCAAATATCTAGGAGATGTTTTATGCTTAGCTTTTCATGAAAAATATGGACTACCTGTAACTGTTCTGAGATATTTTAACATCTATGGACCGAAATTGATAGGGACAGAATATGGGCAAGTAGTTTCAATTTTTATAAAAAAAGCGTTGGAAGGAAAACCAATTGAAATTTTTGGGGATGGAAAGCAAACCCGCTCATTCACTTATGTTTCAGATGCGGTTGATGCAACTATCCGTGCGCAGGAAAAGGAAAAAGCAATTGGACAAGCACTAAATGTTGGAATTCAGAAAGAGACAACAATAAAAGAGCTTGCAAACAGAGTTTTAAAAATTACAAAGTCAAATTCGAAAATTGTTCATAAGCCTGCTTTAGTTGGGGATGCCAAGAGAAGGTGCCCTGACACAAAAAAAGCAAAAAAAATTCTGGGCTGGGGCGCAAAAACAAATTTGGATGAGGGATTAAAGAAAACTATTGAGTGGTTTAAGGCAGAATAATGGAAAAGAAACGCTATTATTGGAAAAGAGTTATGAGTGAGACAGAAGCTCGAAATTACTGGGGGGAATTGGGCAGAGTGGAAAGAGTTCTTGATTTAGGCTGCGGAAAAGGATTGTTTGGAAAATACAAACCTTCTGGAGTTGGGGTTTATGGATTGGATGTTGATAGCGGAGCAATACGAGATGCAAAAAAATATGAGAAGGCAAGAAAAGCAGATTTGAATAAAAGGCTTCCATTCAAGAGTGGATTTTTTGATGCAATTTTTGCAAAGGATGTTTTTGAGCATTTAGTAGAGCCATGGAAACTTGCTTCTGAATGCAATAGAGTTTTGAAAAAAGGCGGAGTGATTTTAGCAGTGGTTCCAAGTCCGAGTGCAAAAGCTTGGGATGATTACACGCATGTGCGCCCATTCACAAAAAGAGCAATTCAAGAATTATTTCTAGATAATGGATTTGAGATTGAATACACATGTAGAACTCGAGGAATTCCTGGATTTGGATATTTAGGATTGAGCCCATACGTTCATTATTTCCTTGAAATTCCAATTTTCAGATGGCTTACTCATGGTTTTAAAGTTTTGGCAGTCAAACAATGAAAAAAAGAAGTGCAATGCTAGTTTTGGATTCGCAAAAATTGGAATTTAGTATTCCGTTTAAAAAGGTTTATGATTTCGCATCGCTAACTTTAAAGAAATTTCGCTTTCAGGCTGTAAAAAATCTCATTCTTGAGAAACAGAAAAAAGGAATTGATGTAAATGCGGTTGCGCTGGATAGGAGAACCGAGACTTTTTTCAACCAAAACAAAATCCCCCATATATCGAGAAGGGATGTGACTGCTGACGTGTATAATATAAAATATGGAGAAATTACGTTCAATTTTTTGCGAAATTTGATAAAAGTACTGAAACAAGTTGATCCGCAGAGCACGTACAGAGGAATCCTGCTTCCTTATTTGGATGAAAAAAATCTGTGGAGGGCATTTGTTCTTCCTGCGATTAGATCATTAGATGCTTTTATTGAATTAATCAAAAAATACAGACCCAACCAAGCAATTATCTTAAACAGTGCGCACTTTTCTCAAAAGCTCTTCATGCTTGCTGCAGAAAGCAACGGAGTTGTAATAGAGGACCGAAGTGGGAAATTCTCTCATATTCCATGGAAAATAAAGAGATTTGCAATAGAGAATTTGGGGTTTCTAAATTTTCCACCATACTTTAGAAAGTTAAAAGCAAGGCATATTTCTGCTCCAACAAAAACAAAGAAGAAAATTTTAATTGCGCATGACCTAATAAGCCCTACAAAAGTTATTCCTTGGGCAAAAAAATTAGTGAAAAAATACGAGGTTGTTTATGTTGGAGTTCACGAAAGTGGGGAAATCTTTGAGCGAGCGGGAATTAAGTATAAAAGATTGCAGGACTATGCAACTGAAGGCGCACTCGCAAGTATATATGCCCAGAAAGCAATTTTTAGAAAGGATTTTGAAAAGGTCTTTGGAAATCCAAAATTGAGAGAAGCACTTTATTACAAAAATATTGACATTAGCAAAGTGCTGGATGAGATGCTTTTGTATATGCATTACATAGGGTATCCAACTCTTGTAACCTATATTGAATTATTTAACCAAATGATAGCAACTGAGCTTCCAGATTTAGTTGTAACTGTAGATGAGCTATCAAGATTTGGGAGAATTCTAATTGCAGCTGGAAACAAAAAAGGTGTAAAAACATTAATCGTACAACATGGGGCAATATGGGACCACGCCCTGTTTGATGGAAGCAAATGCACAAAGTTTGCTGCGTATGGCGCACAGACTAAAAAGAATCTATTAAAAAGAAAAGTGAGAAATGACCAAATAGTAATTGCCGGGCAGGCAGAAGATATCCCAACAGAAAGCGCTGAGAAAATCCGGAGAAGAATTTGCACAAAATTGAATATTTCAAACAAAAAACCAGTAATTACATTTACAAGCCAGGCACTTACTGAGAGCGTAAACTACAAAAGCTTTGAAATTTTATATGAAACAATAAAAGAATTTCCAAGGATGCAGTTTGTGATAAAGCTTCACCCAGATGAATTAGATAGATTTCACAGAGAATTTATAAGAAAACTCGGACTTGAAAACATAACAATTGTAAAAGACATAAACATACAGGAGCTGATAATTGCCTCTGATTTAATTATAAATGTATATTCGACCGCTGGGATAGAAGCGCTAAGCCTTGGAAAACCAGTCGTTTCTATTAATGCAAATTTTCCAGACTCTTACTTCCCAAATGGAACAGGGGCTTATATAGTTAGGCATACCAAACATTTAAAAGAGGCAATAAATACTATTGTAATTGATAGGAGATATCCTTCACCAGAAAGGATTAAACGAGGCAATAAATATTACATAAAGGAAGTTGGAGAAAAAGCCTGTAAAAATGTTGCAAAATTAATAGATAAGATGGTAGAATAAAAATGAAAGTTTTGTTTATTCATCCGCCAGTGCGAGAGGATGATACCCCAAATAATGTCCCCATAGGACTGGGATGGATAGCCGCTGTAATGCACAATGAGGGGCATGAGGTTGAGATTCTAGATATTAATGCGTGGAGATATACAAAAGAGCAAGTTGTTGCTATTCTTCGCAATAAAGGAAAGGATTTTGATATGTTTGGAATTTCTGGGATGATTACAACTTATAATTATATGAAGTGGCTGCAACTTCACTCCCCCTTGTTTATTTGAAAAACGGCGCAGATATTGTTGCAGTTGGGGAGGGAGAATTGACAATGCTTGATTTAGTTGAAACAGTCCAGAACAATGGAGATTTTGGAAATGTTGAGGGAATTGTTTGGAAACAGGATGATGCAATAATTACAAATGCACCTCGAGAGCCGATTCAAAATCTGGATGAGCTTCCACTGCCTGCGTGGGAACTTTTCCCAATGGAAGAAATTTATCTGAGAAATAATATACTGAAAAGATATAATTTTTCAAGAAGCACAAATTTGCTTGCTTCAAGAGGCTGCCCTTTTAGATGCAATTTCTGCCATGATGGATTTGGAGAAAGAACAAGATGGTTCAGCTCTGACTATATGATTGACCACATAAAATATCTCATGGACAAATACAAAGTTGAGTACATAAGATTTGATGATGAGACTTTCGTTGGAAACAGAAAGAGAACAATTGAGTTTTGCCAAAGACTTCTTGATGAAAAACTTGAAATCAAATGGGGCTGCACTGGAAGAGTAAATGTGATGAACGAGGAGCTTATGCAGTTAATGAAAGATGCAGGATGCCTTGATGTAAATTATGGAATTGAATCTGGAAGCCAAAAAATGTTAAATTCAATGCAAAAGGATGCAACTATTGAGCAGGCTGAAAAATCTCTTGCACTTACAAGAAAAATAGGAATTACTCCGATAGTTTCTCTAATGGTCGGGGCTCCGGGAGAGAATAAGGAAACAATTAGAGAGCAGGTTGAGTTCTGCAAGCGAAATAAATTAAGAGTCGATCATCTCTTCTTAACAACCCCAACTCCGAGAACTGGACTTTATACAATGTTAATGCAGCAGGGCAGGATTAAAGATGAGGAAGCATATGTTGAGAAAATGTCAACAATGGGAGACTTTTGGGCAAATATAATGGTTAATATGAGCGAATTAAGTGATGAGGATTTAATTAAGTATAGGAACAAGGCTGAAAAGGGCATACATAGGCATTGGCTATTGAGCCAGTGGAAACAAATGCCCTCACTTATTGCAGAAAGATACAGAACTTTGGGGCCAAAAAGATTTTTCAAGCTACTTGGTTTTGCTATTAAAAAAGCTATTTAAAGGGCTTGTTCTCATTATTAGTACTCTAAGGGCAGATGGGATTATCATGAATTTACAGGGGAAAAACGTTCTTGTAACTGGCGGAGCAGGATTTATAGGGTCAACTTTAGTCCGCGAATTATTAAGGGAAAAGGCAAATGTGACTGTTTATGATAATTTTTTTAGCGGGGATATGGAAAATCTTGAGGAAATTAAAGATGAAATTAAAATTGTTAGCGGGAATATACTTGACCCTGAACTAAAAAATGTTTTGCAAGCAAATGTAATTGAATATGTTTTTCACTTGGCTGCCGAGCCTTACATCCCCTATTGCTATGACAGGCCAAAAATGTTTTTTGAAGTAAACGCAACAGGAACTTTGGATGTTTTGCTCGCATGCAAAGAAGGTGGAATAAAAAAAGTTGTTCATTACTCTTCTTCTGAGGTCTATGGAACTGCGCAATATGTTCCAATGGATGAGAAGCATCCAACTCTACCAGCATCAACTTATGCAGTTAGCAAATTAGCAGCTGACAGGCTTGCCTTTACAATGTTTCATGAACAAAATGTGCCTGTTGCGATTTTAAGACAGTTTAATGTTTATGGGCCGCGAGAAACTCATCCCTACATAATTCCTGAATTGATTACACAGCTTTCAAATTCAAACAAGCTAAAACTTGGAAATGTAAAAGCAAGCAGAGATTTTACCTATGTTGATGATGCTGCGCGCGGCGCAATTGAAATTATGAAATCTAAGGATACAATTGGAGAAGTTGTGAACATGGGAAGCGGGAAAGATTATACAGTGCAACAGCTTGCAGAAATAATTGGAGAATTATTGGGAAGGAAAAATCTTCAAATTGAAACTGAGAAAACACGATTCAGGCCATTGGATGTACAGAGATTGCAGTGCAATTACTCAAAAATGAAAAAACTAACTGGCTGGTCTCCAAAAACTGATTTTATGAAAGGACTTGAGAAAACAATACAATGGTATAGCGAGAATGGTAAGAAATGGATCTGGGAAAGAAAAATAGGACCAGAGGAAAAGCTCTGGAAGCCAAAATAAAATGGCCAAAAAATTTTTACCTATTGCTGAGCCAATTTTTGGGAAGGAAGAATTATCTTACGTTAGCGATTGTGTAAAAAGCGGCTGGGTTTCATCAAAAGGGAAATACATTACTGAATTTGAAAAAAGTTTTTCAAGATTTGTAGATACTAAATATGGGGTTGCAACATCAAATGGAACAACTGCATTGCACCTAGTTCTTGCTACGCTTGGAATAAAACCCGGAGATGAAGTTATAGTTCCGAGTTTAACTTTTATTGCAACTGCGAATGTTGTAAAGTACTGCGGTGCGAAAGCTGTTTTTGTTGATTCGGAAAGTGAAACGTGGAATATTGATACTGAAAAAATTGAATCTGCAATTACAGAAAAAACAAAAGCAATTATTCCTGTCCATCTGTATGGGCATCCGGCTGATATGGATCCGATTTTAGAAATTGCCAAAAGAAAAAATTTGATTGTCATAGAGGATGCTGCAGAGGCGCACGGGGCAGAGTACAAAGGGAAAAAAGTTGGTGGAATCGGGGATTATAATTGTTTTAGCTTTTATGGAAATAAAATAATTACAACTGGTGAGGGCGGAATGGTAACTACAAATGATGATGAATTTGTTGAGAAGGCAAAAACTTTGCGAAGCCACGGGATGTCAGCTGAAAAATGGTACTGGCATCCCTATTTAGGGTATAATTACAGAATGACTAATCTTCAAGCAGCGCTTGGGCTGGCGCAGATGAAAAAAATAAAGAAATTTATTGGTATGAAAAGGAAAAATGCAGAGCTCTACAAAAAATTGCTCTCTGAAGTAGATGGAATTACATTGCAAGTTGAAAAAAGCTGGGCAAAAAGTGTTTACTGGATGTTTGGGGTTTTAATTGAGGACGAATTTGGATTAGATAGAGATGACTTAATTCAAAAATTAAAAAAAGAGAATATGGAAACAAGGCCGTTTTTCTATCCGGTTCACACTCAGCCTGAATATTCAAGAGAAAGAATACAATTAAAAGTAGCAGAGGAAGTTGCACGAAAAGGTATTGTTTTGCCATCAGCATTGAGCATGGGCAAAGCTGACATTCAGAGAGTTGTGGAAACACTTGAAAAGATAAAAAGGAAAAAATGAAAATTTTGTTTGTGGGCTGTGGCTCAATTGGAAAAAAGCATATTAGAAATTTGAGCAAATTTAAGGGAATAAAGATTTTAGCCTGCAGAGTGAGAGGAAAAGATAGGAAGTTTGAAAAAAAATATCAAGTAAAAGTTTACAAAAATTTAAAAGCAGCTTTAAGGGAGAAGCCAAATGCTGTTTTTGTTACAAATCCAACAAGCATGCATGTTCAGATAGCGCTAAAAGCTGCAAAGGCAGGCGCGCATTTGTTTATTGAGAAACCAATATCTCACAAACTGAGCGGAATTAAAAATCTGGAGAATATTGTAAAGAAAAAAAGATTGAAGGTTTTTGTTGGATACAATATGCGATTTCTCTGGGGGCTTAGGAAATTGAGAGAGATAATAAAAAGCGGAAAAATTGGGAAAGTTTTATACATAAATGCAGTTGCCGGGCAATATTTGCCTGACTGGAGGCCAAATCAGGATTATAGAAAAAGTTATAGTGCAAAGAAAAAAATGGGCGGCGGAGTAATTTTGGATTTAAGTCATGAGATTGATTATGTTAGATGGCTTGTGGGCGAAGCAAAAGAAGTTTTTGCGCGCACAGATAAAATTAGCAACTTGCAGATTGACACAGAGGATGTTGCAGACATAAGTTTAAAATTTAAAAATGGTACAATTGGGAATATTCACTTGGATTACCTGCAGAGAACTCCCCAGAGATACTGCGAAATATTTGGAACAAAAGGAAGTGCCTTCTGGGATTTATATTACAGATGTGTTTGTTTCTTTGATTCAGCAAGAAATAGATGGTATAGCTATACAGCACCTCAAAACGATATGGAAAAAACGTACGAAGAGGAAATGAAACACTTTTTAAATGTGTTAAGAGGAAAAGAGAAATCATCAATAACTTTGGAGGATGGGAAAAAGGTTTTAGAAATTGTGCTTGCTGCAAAAAAAGGGAGGATTGTAAAGTTAAAATGAAAATAGTTTCAATAATCTGCGCGCGAGGGGGCTCGAAAGGAGTTCCAAAGAAAAATATTAAGTTGCTCGCTGGAAAACCTTTAATCGCATATACTATTGAACAATCGCTTGCTTGCAAAAAAGTATATCGAACTATAGTTTCAACTGATAATGTTGAGATTGCAAAAGTTGCAAATGATTATGGAGCAGAAGTTCCGTTTATGCGGCCAAAAGAACTTGCAACAGACAATATATCAAAAATTC
>Ga0209541_10015524_pt1 | contig 11363 bp, 10 predicted proteins | sample RifCSPlowO2_01_FD_184027 | JGI IMG/M metagenome (GOLD analysis project Ga0209541, IMG submission 184027) | Groundwater microbial communities from Rifle, Colorado - Rifle CSP2_plank lowO2_0.1 (SPAdes) (version 2) | ecosystem: Environmental > Aquatic > Deep subsurface > Groundwater | place...
TTTGAACTGCGAAAAAGTGAAGCCCAGAAAGGACGAAAGGAGGTTTCTAGCCTCCTTAGTCCGACTATACGACCCTACGGGGAATCGAACCCCGGTTTACGCCGTGAAAGGGCGCCGTCCTAGCCGCTAGACGATAGGGCCATATTTCATATCTACGCTTCACCAAACTACGCAGAGCGCAATTGGCAAACACAATTTAGCAGATTATATCTTTTTCTTCCACTCAAGGTTTTGGCGTACAAGAAGTTCTGAAGCTTTGCTTGGGTCAGCAAGTAGCATTTCAGTGGCGCGCTCCATACGCATTGATTGGGAGCCTTTTAGAAGGACTGTGTCTGCTTGGATAAATACTGAAAGAAATTTGCCCGCTTCAATTGAGTTATCGAAGTAGTTTACTTTTGATTTATCCATGCCATCGACTATAGCGCTCTCTCCAATAGCTTTGGCCCGTGGGCCCACACATATAAGAACATCAACAACGCCAGGAATCCATGTACCCACTTTTTTATGCTCGCCAGCACTATACTCACCCAACTCGGCCATATCACCCAAAACAGCGATCTTGCGCGAGTTTAACTTGGAACCTAAGGTTCCATTTAGAACCTTAGGTTCCAAGTTTAATTCATGGAGAGTGTTGAGAGCAAACTTAACTGCGGCAGGCGATGAATTATATGTGTCATCTATAAGTATACTCCCGTGCAAACCGTCTAGAATATGCATACGCCCCGGAGCAGAAATATGCTTAGCAAGCGCCTCGGCTATAGTTACGAGATTGATACCCAATCTTGTCCCAACAGCAAAAGCCGCAAGCGCAGCATAAGCGTGACCCTTGCCCAATACGCCAGTTAGTCTAATAGGAATACTTTTTTCACTATAATCCACTCTAAAGCCCATCCCTTTGGGCTTCATCTCATCATAGATAACATACAGAGAATCGCCGCGTATCTTTGCTCCTTTAGAAAAACCATAGGAGAGAACATGAGCCATTGTGACACTGCGCATACTCCAAGCGCGATCATCATCGAAATTTATCATAGCTGAATCAACACTTTCCAAACTCCGCAACAACTCGCTCTTCTCTCGAACAAGAGACTCGATTGTTGGGAAAAACTCAATGTGGACTGGCGCTTCGTTACCAAGGCCTGTTATAACACCAATGCAAGGCTTAATCCATTTCATAATTTTTTTTATATCTCCGGGATGATCTGCCCCAATTTCCAATATGAGCCACGCTGGATATTTATTTGGCAATAAAATAAGTGTAAGTCCTTTAAATATATTGCTTAGCCATCCCAGAGCACTCCCCCATGCGTTTGGAAGACCTAAAATAGTCAAAGGGACCCCAAACTCAGCGTTGAAACTTTTCTCATTCTTGCGAGTCTGAAAATTCGCGGAAATGACAGAATAAATAGCATCTTTAGCTGATGTCTTACCAATACTACCCGTGACTGCAATTATATTTGGCTTATATTTCCTCAATGTCAATTTGGCCAGTAAGGTCAAAACAAACAACAATAACTTCTTAAACGTATCCATCATGATATTTTATCTATCAGGTAGCACTTCGTAGTAATTTAATAAATATTCCGCTATGTCTCTAAAAGGTAACGTCAGAGTCTCCGAGGCATACCTTACATTATTTGGTTCTCGGAGGAATATAAACACAAGAAATTGTGGATTATAAGCCGGGAAATAAGCAAAAAATGAGTGTAGGTAACGATCTGTATAATAACCCCCATCCGGACTGGCAATTTGGGCCGTACCGGTCTTTGCGGCGATTGAATAGTGATCCATTTTAATTTTGCCCCCCAAAAGAGCTTCATCGACTACCTTCACCAGCATATGTGTGATTTCTTCGCTAGTCTTACCGCTAATTGCTCTACCTTGTTCCGTAACTCTCAACTTATCACTATAACCAAGCTCTGTCGTAATTCTTTTAACAATTCTTGGCTTAATTAGGAAACCGCCATTCCCCAATGCGGCTAATGCTCTCGCTATGGCAATTGGTGTTACCGCAATTCCTTGACCGAATGATGCCGTGGCTATTTCAATCTTCTTTTGGCTTTCAAGATTATTAACAAGATTGGCTCCTTCTCCGGGCAAATCTATACCTGTCTTATCTTGAAAGCCAAACCTATACATATACTCTCTAAATCGTTCAGGGCCAAGCATAAGCGCCGCAAAAACTGCGCCTGTGTTTAGTGATTGATTTAACACCTCCTGCATGTCCACACGTCCTCGGCCTTTGCTGTCAAAATTTTCGATTCGCCTGCCATCCAGTTCCACAAAACCATTGTCTACATATGTAGTACTATTATTAATTACCCCGGCATCTATTGCCGATGCCATTGTTATAGGTTTCATAATTGAACCCATTTCAAAAACATCCTCGACGAAGCTATTCTTGAACACTCCGATATCCGAAACTTCACCATATTTATTTGGGTTAAAAGTTGGAGAAAGTGCCATAGCAATAATGTCACCATTTTTAGGATCAAGAACAAGAATGCCGGCTTTTTTGGCTCCCCACTTCTCTATTAACGCCATAGCCTTTGACTCAACCAATGCTTGAACTTTAGGTTCAATGGTAAGCACAACATCACCCTTACTTACAACTCCGTTAAATGTCGCTCCACTAAATATCTGACTAAAAAAATTTTGGTAGACATTGCTTGGCTCACGGGATAGTATATTATCGTAATATTTTTCTACCCCGTATCGTCCAGATAGAACATTATCTTGCCAACCCACAAACCCAAGTACTTCTGCCGCTAAACTCTCGCCGGGATAACTACGCCATCGTTCTTTTACCAATAACACGCCTTTTAACTGAAGGATTTTAAGCTTGTTTACTATGCTTTCATTCAACTTATGCAATATTTCCTCATATGGATCATCTGTATCACTGGCCTTAGCGATAAAAGTATCCTTATCCAATTCTGGAATAAGCATGACTAATTTATCATACAGTTCTGTGGGATTAATTATTAGCTTGGGGTTTATTGCCAAGGTATAACCACTACTTAACCCAGCGATTGTTAGTTGTCTACCACTTCGATCATCCAAAAATATTGTGCCTCTGTCATACATACCATAAAGGCGCGAGGCTGAGTATTGACTGCCCGCTAAATCATTAAAATACGAACCTTTTATAACCTGAAGTTGAAAAAGTCTTGCTAAAAATACCAAGCCTGTAAATCCAACAATCACAGCTAGGAATCTGGCTCTACTCCCTATGAACGGTTCCGCCATATAAAGCCATTGAAAGAGTGTTATCTTTCTCTAGGTATATTGTATGTTTAACATTAACAAAACCTAATTTTGAAGCCACTATTAATGATATATTTTGTGAGAGTTTGTAATATTTCATCTCAAGTTCTCTTGATGAAATTTCCAGATTTACGTTTTTTTCTAATCGTGAATCATAAGACATTCTATAGAGAATTGATGTTTGGATAAAAAATATATACATAGCTAAAAGCAATGTAATAATTGCCGACATTATCCAAAATATCCTTTGTTGTATTTTATTCATATATGCTTGCCTTGTTTTTTTTCATGGCCCGCAAAAGCGCACTGCGAGAACGTCTGTTGGTTTTAATCTCATTAAGCGTAGGTTTGATGGGCTTTTTATTTATAAGGCTTGCTACCTTATCACTAACTAAAGATTTGAACCAAATTTTTACCTCGCGATCCTCAACTTCATGAAAGGAAATTACAATAAATCTTCCTCCCGGACGCAAGCAAGTCCAGCCATTTCTCAATACCTGTTTAAGGGCGCCTATTTCATCATTTACGGCAATGCGCAACGCTTGAAAAATTTTAGTTGCCGGATGTATTGCGCCTCGTTTACCATCTAATACTTTTTCAATAATCCGTATTAAATCCACGGTCGTCTCAATTTGTTTTTCTTGTCTGGCAATAATGATTGCTTTTGCAATTTGACGAGCATGCCTTTCGCCACCCAAACCTTCAAATATCTGGCTCAAGTTAGTCTCACTCCACGTATTTACAGCGTCTCGGGCGCTAATAACATTTGTTTCCATATCACCAAGAGTCATAAGCAACGGTTCATTTTTATTAAACGAAAAACCTCTACCGGACTCTTCATAGTGAAAATTAGCCACACCCAAATCAAGGATAATCACATCAATAGCTTGATATCCCAGATTTCGCACTATCGACTTGATATTTTTGAAATTAGCCCGCTTGACATAAATTGAACATACACCCCAAGTCAGATTTTTACGTAGATTTGCGACTAGTGATTGATCTAACTCGGTTATAATAAGTGTGCCTGCCGGTCCCAACATGGAAACTATCCTCTTTGATAGACCGCCTTCTCCGCCTGTACCCTCAAAAACAATATCTGTCGGTTGAATGTCAGCGCACTTCAAGGTTTCATTTAGTAACACGGTTTTGTGCATCAAATTAAATTACTCCAATTTCACCTAATTTCTCTGCTAAGACATCGGCCTGTTCCGCAATTTTCTTTTTGTAAATCTGCCAACCTTCATCGTCCCAAATCTCAACTCGAGAATGAACGCCCGTTATCACTACTCTCTCTTTAAGTTTTGCATAATCTTTGAGAAAATCCGGAATTAAAATACGTCCCAATGAATCTACGTCTATTTCAATAGCCCCTGAAAGCATAAAGCGATTAAACCCCCTTGTATCAGCTTGTCCAAAAGAAAGGCCAGATAATTTTTCTGCAACTTTTTTCCACTCAATTAACGTATACGTCCACAGACAGTGATCTAACCCGTGAGTGACGACAACTTTCTTACCCAACTCCTTGCGGAAACGAATCGGGATGGCCACTCGTTTTTTATCATCTAAAGTATGTTTGTATTCTCCAATTAGCATAAAATTTAGTTGGGCTCATTATCCCACTTTCTCCCACTTAAATTATATTGTATCCCACTTTCTCCCACTTACCACTAGTTTATCCACAGTGCTTCGCCCGCCTTCATCAAAGCTACGCCAGTACACAATGGGTCTGAAATAGCATATAATTCCTCTATGGCGTTTTTCGACCCAAAGAACAAACAGGCCCTAAGAGAAGAGGCCAAACGAGACACGGAACTTGCGCTGGAAAGGCAGAAGCAGGAGGAAGAGAGGAAGAAGGCTCTACGCAAGTCAATTCTTGAAGCTCAAATTAAGCGTCTGGAGGACTCCATTCGACGTACAGAACTTCGCCTTAGGGCTATTGAATCTGAATTCGCGCAACTTGAAAGAGAATCGAAAGAAAGTGGCAGGGCGAACAGGGAACAAGAAGCAGAGAAAATTGCCAATGAGCGTCGACAAGTAGACCTAGAGCGCCAGGTGCTCGTAGAGGAGCGGAAATTGAGATCACTCGAATCAAGAGAGGTTGCGTTGAAGAAAAAGCTTGAGTTGGAAACCAGGGAGCTTGATTCAAAGGATGGGGGAGAGCGGTCTGAAATCAAGGATTCCGAGCAGAGATTAGAGAGAGAAGTCTCCGACGCCAAGAGAGATAAAGAAGTGGCTAACGCGGAAAAACTGCATATTGTCTCCAAAATCGAAAGACTCCGCCGAGAACTCGCAATTAAGGAAGCCGCGCTTAAACAGCTTGAAGAACGCATTTGGGACGATGAGAGAAAGGCGAAAAAAGTGGCAAGTAGAGAAAGAGACCCGGAGTTGCGGGGCAGTATAAAACACGGGAGTGAAAAAGCCCGGCTAGAAAAAGAAAAAACGGATCTTAATAAACTTACAAATGAAAAAGATGAGCAAGCCGGCAAGGTGCGAAAGCTAAAGGCGGAAGCAGAGAACTTGAAACAGAAAATAAGAAAACTCTCGACGACAAGAACATACGGTTGGAGTTCTCCCAGCCAGAAAAAAATAATCAAGGAGGGAGAGCAACGCGCGGTAGAGCGAGAGTTAAACACAATGAAGCAAGAGCTCGCTAAACTTGAAAGAGAACTCCGGTCTACAAGATAAAGGTCCGCTATTTAATCCCGTAAATCTGTCTCTGTAGTTCGGTTGACGCCTGGGGACGGAGTAGTGGAAAGAAAATTACGTCATCAATGTTGCGAGCTTCTGTGAACATCATAGTCAGACGCTCAATACCGGGACCAAGTCCGGTAGTGGGAGGCATACCATACTCCATCATTTCAATAAACTCTATATCCATAGGATGAGTTTCCTCTTCACCCGCCTCCCTCTTGGCGGCTTGAGACTGGAAGCGTCTGAATAACTCAATTGGATCGTTCAGCTCTGTCCAATTATCTCCCCCTTCTATCCCACCAATAAATATCTCGAATCTCTCAACAAAGCGCGGGTCCGATGCGAGAGTTTTGGCCAGTGGCGACACCTCCACGGGATGATTCATCACAAAGGTCGGCTGAATGAGTTTTTGTTCAACCTGCTCCTCGAAAATCTTAACCAACTCATCACCAGAAAGATCCTTGCCTGTGTACTCTTTTACCAAATCAACCATAGAGACGCGCCGCCAAGGTTTTGCGAAGTCGACAAGTTCACCTTCAATATTAAAAGTTGTCTTAGTAAAAACAGTCTCACCTATATATCTATACAGATTCTCAACAAGGTCCATATTAAACTCATAGTTCGCAAAGGCGCTCATAGTCTCAAGCATATTGAATTCTGGATTGTGCGAACGGTCTATTCCCTCATTGCGAAAATAACCTACAATATTAAAAACATTCTCAAATCCCGCCGTAATTAATCTCTTCAGATAGAGTTCGTGAGCTACAGCCAGATAGTAATCCACCCCCAGGGCGTTTACGTGAGTACGAAAGGGCTTAGCTGAAGTTCCACCATAAGTGTGCTGTAAAATCGGGGTCTTAATTTCAAGGAAACCCTTTTTATGCATAAACTCTCGTATCGCAAATAAAATTTCAGCCGCCTTCTGAAATCGCCACTTATGATCGGGATCCATTATCATATCAAGATAACGTTGACGATGGAGAATCTCTGGGTCCTGCACCCCCTCCCACTTCTCTGGAAGGGGTCGGATAGACTTGGCCAGCAATTTTATCTGACTTGGTTCTATGGAAATAACTCCCCTCTGGGTCTTTGTCACCTTACCACTTACCTCTACAATATCTCCTATATCCAATAAGCCCAGGTCACCAAAACCAATTCCTTGAGTTGTCGCACTGGTGGACAGCAAACCATTACCCTTTATATACAGCTGTATTTTACCACTGGCATCCTGCAAATCTGCGAAAATGAGCTGGCCGTGTTCTCGCCAACTCATAAGTCGCCCCGTAAGCGTAACGGTCTTAGAGTCTAGACCGGCAAAATTTTCCAGAACCTCCTTGTTTGTGTGACTACGGTGCGATTTTGAAGGATAAGGTTCAATGCCTAAAGCTCGCAGTCGCTCTATCTTGCGCAAACGCTCTCCCCTAATCTCAATCAATGAAGACATTGGAAGACTATTCAATATCAACTATGTGATATTCTACTAAACCTTTGCTAGTCTTTACCTCAAATATGTCGCCCTTCTTTTTACCAATCATTGCCTTGCCAATTGGAGACTCATGCGAAACTTTCGCTTGACTCATATTTGCCTCTGAGGAACCTACAAGGATAATAATCTGAGTGTTGGTGGCACCTTTTCTCTTAATTTTCACTACTGATCCCACCTCTACTTTTGTGCTGTGATGTGAATCCACCACAACAACGTGACTTAATACATTTGTTAGGTATGCTATTCGTTCCTCAAGAGCCGCTTGGGTAGTTCGAGCTTCTTGATACTCCGCATTTTCCCGAAGATCGCCCAATGACTTAGCTTGTTCAAGACTGTCCGCAATTTCTCTACGTTTGACAGTGGCAAGTTCATCGAGTTCAGTTTTAAACTCGATGAACTTCTCCTGACTTAAATATTCCTTATCATCAGACATTAATTGCCATTATAATGGAAATACTCCGGTGTGTAAACACTCATCCAGTCGAAGAACTGTTTGGCCACGGAAGCTGCTCCTATTATGTTTCCGGCCAAGCCTTTTTCCATCACAATTGCAAAGGCGTAACGAGGTTTATCATATGGGAAAAAACCCATAATCCATGAATTCACTCTCCTTTTTGTGTTGCCTAACTCCGCTGTACCTGTTTTGGCACCAAATTTTACATATTCCACATCTAAAGCCTTAGCCGTGCCTTCTGTCACAGCCAGGCGCATGCCCTCACGGATAATGGCAAGATTTTTACCATTCAATCCTAGAGCGGTAATTTTCGGTTTGGTATCCTTTAATACATGCGGAGTAATTAAGTTTGCATCTGAAGCGATGGCGGATAAAACCCTGGCCATCTGAATTGGAGTAACAAGAAATCCATACTGACCGATTGCCGTATGGTAAGTATCTCCAAGTCTCCAGGGGTCCCCCTCAAAAGTAGCTTCCTTCCAGTCTGGTGAAGGCACAATACCCTCCTTCTCTGCTGGTAAATCAACGCCGGTTTCAACACCAAGACCGAAGAGTCTCGCAAATTCGTAAATTGCTCTAATACCAAGTCCTTTTTGACCTTTGTATCCCCCGCCAATTTCATAAAAATATACATTTGACGACACAGCAATGGCTTGCACCATATCTACCCAACCATGGGCCTTCCAATCTTTAAAAATAGACACACTCCATTTTGAGTATGGGTTTGGAATTTCGATATAACCGGTACTGATAATTTTAGTATTTGGATCTATAATATTCCTAGTAAGAGCTCCTATCGCAATAATTGGTTTTATTATTGAGCCTGGTGCATACAATCCGCTAATAGCTCTGTTTAGAAAAGGCGTGCGTTTGTCAGAAAGCAACGTTCTTAGTTCATCATCAGTTGTTGTGCCTGATAACATATTGGATGAAAACTCCGGATAACTGGTCAATGCAAGGACATCACCATTTTCGATATCAAGCAGAACTCCAGCACCACCATTAAATCCCCGCTCAATAGCAACGGATTTAATATATTTATACAAAACAGCCTGAAGTTTATTATCAATGGCTAAGGTAATAGGTTGACCATCTGTGGGATATTGATATATGTTTTCCGAGACAATATGTCCGGCAACATCCATCTCTTCAATTTTAAGTCCTTGATTGCCACGTAAAGTATCATTAAAATATTTCTCAACGCCAATTTTACCAACTCTAGTATTCGGATCTAAGCTTGCGCTAAGCTCACCCTGTTCGGGGTAACCTAGATATCCCAAGAGATGTCCGAAACCTTCTTCGGTAATATATCTTCTACCTTTACCGGGTTCATTCCAGGCAAGTAATTTATTATACCTGTCATATATGGCACCCCTCTCATTCTGCACAAAGATAGTGCGAAGATTATTATCCTCACTCCTAAGTTTGTATTTGTGAGCATTTACAATTTGTAATTGACCCAATTTAAAAAAATAAATAAGCGCCACCAATATAAACAATCCCGATACAATGTATATTGCTCTAAGGGATAGAGATCTCTCAATACGTCCCTCTAACCTGTTTCGATCGAAATCAGGGAGATTGCTCGCATCAAGCAATATCTCATCTGGATCAAGGTATGCGGGTAATTTACTCCTTCTCATGAGATACGAATCTTTGGTTTTATAACTGCCTCCCAAACAAACAGAGCAAGGATTAGAAATACCAATAAGCGTGAACTGTAAATAGGGATATTAATTGGAGCGTAAATTATCTCATATATATATGCGATAACTATAGCTTCAATATAAAATTCAAAAGCTACTATGGCGCAAATAGAATATATAACCACAACCGGCCATGGAAAAACGAAGATGCTGACAAGCAGAAAACAATCAACTACAAGACGGCATTGTAATTTACTGGATTTTAGACTTAACATAAACTGTTCTAATTGTATGTATGTTAAGGGGAGTTCGAGCGTATATCTTTTGGAAGGCCACACCGGGTGAAGAATCAATCTTCTCTATACGAGCCAACACGAGATGATCCGGGCCGGGTAAAAAAATATACTGTCCAATTTCTACCTTGAGGCCACTTGGTAAACTGGCTTCAAAATTCTGGTTGCCTGTTCCATTTATTATAATGCGAGTTTCGTCAGAAAGAACAACTTCCGTGCTCCTGCCGGAAAGTGAATATAAATATACTTTTGAACTGTCAGTATAAACTTCCCCTATCTCACCCAACAAAACACCGTCAGTGGAAACAACGATATCTCCCAAGCTGACACCTTCCCCAGACCCTCGTGCTATTAAAATAGTACTGTATGGCCTAACAGCCAGAGATGATAAAACATGCACACCGTTAATAATTTTTATGTTCTGCTCCGCCTCATAAATACGCAATCTCTCTCTTAAAATATTTGAAACTTCACGTTCATTGCTAAGTAATGGGTTTTCAACAATCAGATCTCGGGTAAACCAAAAAGATTTAGCAAGACCAACTATCGCGGGAGAAATAAAACTTGATACTGGATTGCGAAATATATAAAGCAACAATATAACAATGGCAATAATGATTACTTTATGTCTGCCACTCGTCCTTGTTACCCTACTAGACTGGAGGTAATTCATCTTCGTTTTCTACCAAAACGTCAATATATGTTACAAGGTCCTCAAGAACAAATCCCGACCCTCTTACAACACAAGTAAGAGGGTCCTCTGCTGTGCGAACTGGTAACTTAAGTTCTTCCTCAAGCAACTTATTGAGATTCGTTATAAGCGCGCCACCACCTACCAAAACTAACCCTCTATGCATCACATCAGCGATAACCTCTGGGGGAGTATTCTCAATAACCTCTTTAATGGATTCTACCATCCTGGTTAATGATGGTAACATCGCTTCTCTAATGTCAGTATCTGTAACAACAATCTCACGCGGTAAACCTGTCACAATATCTCGACCTCGCACTGACATTTCTACTGGCTCATCAATTTCTGTGGCTGAACCAATATTGATTTTGATAATCTCGGCTGTTTTGGGGCCAACTAAAACCTTAAATTCTTCTTTTATATAGTTCGCGATATCATAGTTAAAGCGATTACCAGCTATTTTGAGATTTTTTGATGTTACTATTCCACCAAGCGAAATAACCGCTATATCGGTAGTACCTCCTCCAATATCTACTATCATAGTGCCTATGGGTTCATTAACGGGCAGACGTGTACCGATTGCCCCGGCCATGGGCTCTTCCACCAAAAAGACCTGCCTTGCGCCAGCGTTTATTACCGCATCCCGAACAGCCCTCTTTTCAACATTGGTAATACCCGAAGGGATACAAACAACCACTCGTGGGCCAAGTAACTTTTTACCTCCCACTGCCGTGGCTTTTTTTATAAAATAGGCTAACATTTCTTCTGTAGCCTCGAAGTTGGAAATTACTCCATCTACCAAAGGTTCAATGGCGGTAACATGGCTTGGGGT
>Ga0209541_10015525_pt1 | contig 11363 bp, 11 predicted proteins | sample RifCSPlowO2_01_FD_184027 | JGI IMG/M metagenome (GOLD analysis project Ga0209541, IMG submission 184027) | Groundwater microbial communities from Rifle, Colorado - Rifle CSP2_plank lowO2_0.1 (SPAdes) (version 2) | ecosystem: Environmental > Aquatic > Deep subsurface > Groundwater | place...
TAACAAAAGGATCGCGAAGCGCCTCGACGACATCGCCCTCCGGAATTGCATAAGCAATCGCTAATTTTCCAAGTTTGCGGTATTTCGCAAAACTCTTTGGAGTTAATCGTTCTTCGGTGCCGGCGATTTGAAGATCTTTGTAAGTAATTCGAAATCTTTCTTGCCAACCTGCGTTGAAACGCGCCGAATTCAAATAGGTGCCCCAGAAGTCATAAGGATAAAGATCAGCGGTGATATTGAGGCCTTCTTTGCGCGCGTCACTCAAAATTTTCAAAGACTCCGGCATTGAAAAAGTGCCGCCGGTTGAATTGATGTGGTCAATATGAATTGCTGCGCCAGTTCGCCGCGCGGAACCGATAACTTCATTCAAGGCTTCTATGTTTGTGCCCGGCGGCTCCATATCAGAATAGCGGACGTGGAAAAATACCGGCACGTCAAATTCTTTAGCAACTTTCATCATGGCATCGATTTCTTCTGTGCTTGTACCGGGAACATATTCGGGACTCATGCCAATACCGAGCGCGCCAGTCTTTAGCGCATTACGCGCCATTTGCGCGAGCGTTTTCATTTGAAAAACAGTGGCCGGCTTATACATATTGATGCCAAGCTGATTACGGGCGGAATTATAGAAAAAACCGGTGCCGAAATTAAGCGGTGGTTTGGCGGCAATATAAGTTTTGTACCAAGATTCGGGATAAACTGTACCGCCGTGCATCGCCAGATTGGTTGTCACGCCATCGGCAATTTTATACCAAACGCCGTAGCTGTTTGGATTGTAAGACATAAGGTCAATAAAGCCGGGCGCGATAATTTTACCAGCGGCGTTAATTTCGGTTTTGCCTTTTATTTTTTCACTAGTAATTTTCGAAATTGTTTTGCCTTTAATGCCGACGTTCAATCCTTCTTTATCTAATTTTGTTTCTGGGTCCATCACGCGACCGTTTGAAATGACAACGTCATAGACTGTTTGAGACTCGGCAAAAACACTTTTCGTGAAAGTAAATAATATTAAAAAAACAAATAATAAGAATAAAAATTTTTTCATTTTATTTTTCCTTGAATTAATCTCTGATCAAGTTTTTCAAAAGCGTTCAAACTCTCGGCAATGGCAAGCGTGTTTTCATCAAGAAAGGCGTATCCAAAGACAATTTTATCATCAAAATAAATTAATCGCGCCGGCCGATTAGAAACAAAGCCATCGATCATTCTTGTTTGGAAAAGCTCTTTTGAATAAGTAATATCAAAAAGATTTTGCATGTCATCGAGCATTTTTTCTTCCCAAATTTTTAAATTCTCTTTAAAGTCAAAAGGTCGGTTGGTAGTGAAGAGGACGTAAGTCTCGTTAGTTTCACCGCCAAATCGGCCAACTTGATAATCGTAAATAAATGAAGCAAAATCGGTCGCCGCTGAGGGCGCAACTGCTCCAACAAAACTATTTTTATCAAGCCGCTGACCGTTTAGCATTAAAAAGAAATCATCAATTTGGCCTTGTGCCACCTCCCTTCTAATTTTATCAGCAATAGTAGCGATTATTTTTTCTCGCGAGAGGTCGGTAACATCAATTACTTCGGTGCGGTCAGTGAAAATCACCGGCGCAAATGAAGCTGGAATTATTTTCTTTGCTGGTTTTTGAAGAACAAAGCCGATTGCAACAAGAGCGAGAATAATCAAAATAATGCCGCCAACAACAAAAGACGTGTTTTTTCTTGTCTGCAAAGAAAGTTCTTTAACGTCTTTTTCTTTTTCCCGCGCTTCGTCAATTGCCTTTTTGACAAAACTGCCTTCCGACCGAGCTTCCGAGAGCGCGTCGGCTAAATCCGAAGCGTAAGTATGAACGCCCTTTGCCGGAACTTTTTTGTTTTCGTTTTCTGCCATTTATAACTATTATACTATTTTCTTCCCAATTTTGTTTTTTGCGAAATCTGGATCAGCTTGCTTGATTGAAAGCTTTATTTTTCCACGGTCATCAATGCCAATGACAACGACCGGCACTTTCTCACCTTCTTTCAAAAGACTTTCAACACGATCAACTCGGAAGGGCGCAATTTCGGAAATGTGGACAAGACCCTCTGTTGATGGACTTAAGGCCACGAAAGCTCCGAAGTCAACAATTTTGACAACTTCGCCAATAACTTTTTCACCCACTTTATATTCATGAGTCATGGCTTGAATAATTTCAAGTGCGCGCTCGGCGCCGGGCGTGCGGCCGACAACGTAAACTGTGCCGTCTTCTTCAATTGTAATTTCGGCGCCAGTTTCTTCTTTAATACCATTGATTGTTTTGCCGCCGGAACCGATGACAAGACCGATAAAATCTTTATTAATTTTTGTTGTCAAAATTTTGGGCGCGGAAGGCGACAATTCTTTTCTTGGTTCCGGAATTTCTTTGATGATTGTTTCCAAAATTGTCTCATGAGCTTTGCGTGACTGCTTCAATGCCTCAACTAAAATTTTAACAGGCACGCCGTGGAGTTTGATATCGAGCTGAATGGCGGTGATCCCGTTTTTCGTGCCGGCGATTTTAAAATCCATGTCGCCATGATGGTCTTCCGGGCCTTGAATATCGGTCAGCACTTTATAATTTTTTTCATCTAGATACATAAGACCCATAGCAATGCCGACAACCGGCGCTTTAATCGGAACGCCGCCGTCCATAAGCGCGATGGTCGAACCACAAACGCTCCCCATTGAAGAAGAGCCGTTTGAAGCAACCGCTTCAGAGACAAGGCGAATCGTGTAAGGAAATTCTGTCTGCGAAGGCAGGACAGCCAAAAGAGCTTTTTCAGCGAGCGCGCCATGACCGATTTCGCGGCGGTTTGTCATTGTTGCGCGGCCAAGTTCGCCTGAAGAATAAGGCGGGAAATTATAATGGTGCATGAAGCGCTTTTTTGTTTTTATTTCCATATTATCAATGATGTGGACGCTTTCTGGTCCGCCGAGGGTCAACACCGAAAGAATATGAGTGCCGCCGCGGTAAAAAATTCCCGAACCGTGGGTAACGCTCGAAAGTCCGCCGGCTTTAGCAAAAATGGATCGAAGCTCGTCCATAGCTCGGCCATCGGGCCGTTTGTTTTCTTTGACGGCTTTTTCATGGAGTAGGTCGTTGATGTGTTCATCGAAATAGTCGTCTTCAGTTGCAAAATCTGTCCGGTCCGGATAAGTTTTCTTTACAAGCTCGTTCCATTTTGTATGAAGTTCTGATAGTTTGGCTTTGCCCGGCCCGGCAAAAACAGCAGCTTCAAGATTCGGCGCGACCTCGTCTTCAAAAAGATGGCGCGATTGTTCCGGCAATTCTATTTTTTCAATCGGATGTTTTTCTTTGCCAATCTCTTGAATAATTTTCTTCTGCCAATCCTCAATATTTTTAATTTCAGCCATTCCTTTTGTCAGCGCTTCTTCTATTTCTGATTCACTTGCTTCTGTCGCCGCCGCTTCGATCATGGTGACATTATTTTCTTTGCCGCAAATAATAAATTCATATTTTGATTTTTCTTCGGTACCCAAAATTTCTCTTTGCTGGGGCGCGTTGATTTTTATTTCGCCGGAAGAGTTTTTTGCGATCGCGGTCGCGCTAACTGGTCCCGACCAAGGAATTTGTGAGGTCATAAGAGCTAGTGATACGGCATTGACGCTAAGCACGGCCGGATCAGCGTCGCCGACCGACAAGACGGTGAGAATTACTTGAACGGCGTGCTTAAAGTGCGGTGAGAAAAGCGGGCGGATAGTGCGATCAATGATGCGACCGGCCAAAATTGCTTCTTCGCTCGGTTTGCCTTCGCGCCGCATAAAGCGCGAGCCTAAAATTGCGCCGGCGGCATAAAACCGCTCCACATAATCAACGGTTAAATTAAAGAAACCTTTTCCAACTTCTTTTTCTTTCGACATACAAGCGGTTGCCAAGACAACCGTTTCGCCATATTTGAGCATTACCGAGCCATGAGCTTGATCGGCTAAATCGGAGAAAATGGCTGTCATTTTGCGGCCGCCAATATCGAGAGAGAATTCTTTTGTTTGCATAATGAATCGAGTATATCATGCAAAATAAGTCCAAAATAGACTTGACAGATTAGTTTTAATATGCTATAAATGTAATGTATTTGATCCTTCAAAATAATAGGCTTAAAAAAAATTAGAATTATTAGACATGAAGGGATTCTATTGGGGATTCCACAAAATTAAAATTATAATTAAAAATTAAGCGAATCCCCAGCAGAATTCTTTTATGTTTAACTTTAACTTTTAAATCTAAAACCTATGAAAATCTTATCATTTTTACTTTCTGCAACGGCAGTCATAACATTTTTGTGTTACAACTCATTACCGAATGGATTTATAAATCCAACCATAGAACCAAAAGTTGAGCCCTTGTGGGCATGGCATATTTTTATTATCACTGCGATTTCCGGACTCGTTTTGCTTGGTTTAGCAGCGCTTCTCTCTTATGTTGAAAGAAAAATAAAAACAGAAATTTCTTGGTAATAAGAAAAAAGTAAAAAGCTAACAAAAAATATTTAAAAGCGCTCGAAAACCCGAGCGCTTTTTTGTTTTTTAAAGAGCAAATTCATGGGAATGAAAATCTTGACAATTTAGCCCTTTTCATTTATAATTTAACAAGGCACATTTAAATAAAATCAATCAAATCAAAAACCTAATACTCACAAATTATGAAAAATTTTCTGACAAAAGTTGCGGCTTCGGCTGCAGGTTTATTTATTGTTTTAGGCACTCTTTACCTTTTTGACATTCTCCCTGAAATAAAAATTGGTGGAGAGAAAGAATCAGTAGAAAAAACTTCTTTGATAGCAAGTGCACAAGCGGCAAACAAGGAGCCAATGGAACCAAAGAAAAAAATTGAATTGGAACCTGTCAACGAAAAACTCATCACAGTGCTTACCCGCGAACTTGAAGACAGAATCATTAACTTCACTGCCCGCGAAGGATGTCTGGAAACAATGAACGATATTGCTGATGCGATGCAGCTGCCGATTGTTACCGAAGGCAACATTGATAGTTTGAAAAAAGCCGGATTTCTTGTTCCGGTTTCGGAATTTGTAAAACTGAAGAATGTTGACCCGGAATTGGCGTTTTGCACTAAACCACTCAGTGATTTCTTGGAGAATTTAAGTATTGAATTTTCTGAAAAGTTCAATAAGCGCCTTACACTGACTTCGGCAGTCCGAACAATGGAACATCAGAAAAAACTGGCGAAGAAAAACAAAAATGCCGCCAAGGAAGAAATTTCCATGCATGTCCGCGGAGCCGCAATTGATATAAGTTACAAAAACCTATCGGTGAAGGAAATTACCTGGTTGCAGAAAAAGTTTGATTCTTTAAAAAGTGACCAACGAATTTATGTCATTAAAGAAAGAATCGGCTATCACAATTTTCATATTGTGGCGTTCTTATAAAATTTGATTGCAAGATATTTATCCTCTCGGAAACGGGAGGATTTTTTAATTACTAAAAATTATTATTGGTAGGTCTCCAAGAGCGATTGCCTTTCTTTTTAGATAGGATTTTTTTGTTTTCCAGTCTTTTTTCTTTACTTCCTCTGGTCGGTTTTGTTGCTACCCTTTCTTTTTCTGGCGTTAGCGTCTCCCCAATTAATTTTTTTAGCCTTTCTATTGCCCTTTCTTTGTTTGATAGCTGAGAACGCTCTTCTTGGGATTCCAAAATAATTTCACCCTCCTTAGTCAGGCGATTTTTCAGATATGTTTTGATCAGTTCTTTTTCTTCTGGACTGAAAATTTTTGAACTATCGACATTAAAGCGCAATTTCGCCTTGGTCGAAACCTTATTCACATTCTGCCCGCCCGCGCCCCCCGATCGTACAAAATCAATAACCAGCTCATTTTCTAAGGCCTGTAATTTATTTTCCAAATCATTTGTTATGTTTGGCATAAATTTTTCCATAATTATTGATATGGATAAAGATAAGGATATGATTATTTAAACCCGATCAGATATTTGCGGGAGTTTTGGTCGAGGTCGAGGAAGTCGTCGGCCACTTCTTTTAGTTTGCCGGAGGCACTTCGACCGAAGGTGACCACTTCGACTTGAGTACCGTTGTTTTGGAGGTATTTGACGAGCGGTATAAAATCACCGTCGCCGGAAACAATGATTACGACATCGAGCTTGGGCGACATCATGATGGCGTCTACCGCGAGCCCGACATCCCAGTCGGCTTTCTTGGCTCCGCCGGCAAATATTTGCAAATCTTTAGTTTTAGTCTCAATCCCCAATTTTTCCAGCGCTCCAAAAAAAGCTTTCTCTTCCCCGCTTTCAGTGGTAATGAGATAAGCGACAGCACGGACGAGCTTTCTTCCGGCCACCGCGTCTTTTAAAATCGCGCCAAAATTAACGCGGCGCTTATATAAATTTTTGGCGCTATGATAGAGATTTTGTGTGTCAATGAATACAGCGACTCGCTGTTCTTTGTGTTTTATAATTGACATAAAATTAGATAAAAATTAATTAAGAATTTAGAGCCCTAATTTTTTTACAAGCGATCCATAGCGCTTGGCGTTTAATTTTTCGAGATATTTCAAAAGGTGGCGACGATCAGCAACCATTTTCAAAAGACCGCGGCGCGAGTGAACGTCTTTTTTGTGTTTCTTTAAATGTTTTGTAAGCTCTTCGATTTGGGCGGATAAGACAGAAACCTGGACTTCCGGGCTGCCGGTGTCTTTCTCGTGAACTTGAGACTTTTTTATAACGTCTTGTTTTTTCTTTTTAGCAAGCATGTGAATTAAGTATTAAAACTAACTAATTAATGAATATTGATAATATGCGGCTATTATAATATAAACAAGCCTTTTTGCCAAGGCGTCGGCGAAACGCTTGACGGTAATATAAAGAAATGTTATAAAATAATTAGTCATTAAGTTTTTTGAAACTAAAAAATTAATTAAAAAAAGACAGAAAATGGTAGCAAAAGAATTGATATTTGCGATTTTAGCGAAAGACATTAGGAAAATGCATTTCTCGGTAAGGGTCATAAATGACTGCAAAGCGCTTGGCATCAAGAAAGTTTTTGAAATCATTGAAAAGATGAAAGAAAACAACTCAAGATTTCTTCACATTTTCGGACTAAAAAGCATAGCCGAAATTAAAGAAAAACTTTCAGAGCGCGGGATTGGTGAAAACGATTTGAATGAGTTAGTCATTGACGAAGAATTCAAGAGACAATTATCTAATTACGAAGTCATTTATAACGAAAGAAAATTTGCTCTTGTTAATTAATTTGTGTGTAGTTTTTTTGAATAATAGAACAAGCCTCACGTAAAGTGGGGTTTTTAATTTTCTTGTTGGGAAGAAAAAAATTTAAGCTGCAACTTTGTCTTTGGCTGGGACGTAGGGCGGCTTGAGCTCGATAAACATAAGCGACAAGTCGTCTTTAACTTTGAAAGTTCCTTTAATAACAAAATAAGAATTTTTTACATCTTCAGGTTTGAAATCGGCTGGGATTTCGTTGACAAGATATTTGACCGAAAGTTTGCGCGACTCGCCTTTTTCACTTTTTACAATTTTTGATTTATAAGCGAACCATTGAGGTTTGCCTTTATACTCTCCGGTTTTCCAATTGAAGTTATCTTTGAACCAATCGCCAATTTCTACTTTAAGCTCGGCGAATTCATCCGGATGCTCTTGTTGAAAATTTTTATAATCTGCAATTTGTTCGTCAATTTCTTTATCCGAAAGCAATGTGCCGTCAACTTGAGCTGGGCCTTTTTGGTATTTTAGAATTTCTCTATTGAAATAATTCCAAGCGCTGCACTTTTTCATTAAGTCCAATTCAAAAGGTGTATAATCGTGAAACTTGTTTTTGTTTTTTACTTCAAACCATTCCTTTACCTGTTCAGATACCTGTTCGTCAGTTAATGGTTCGCCGTCGGTAAATACCGGCCTTAGTTTTTTTAATTGAGGTTCTTTGTCGGTGAGCGCTCGGAACTTGAGACAATCTTCCATCAATTTAAATTCGAGAACCGAATAAGTTTTGGCTGCTTCAAATTCTTTTTCTTTCTCTGCTTTTTCTTCCTCCTTTCTTCTACTGAGATCTTTATAGTACTGGTAATTTGGCATGTCGCGCTCCTTCAAGAAATTCTCTAAAGTATAATCTTCATAGCTTTCTCCCATTTCAAGACGCATTACTATTTCTTTCTCGTATTCGTCTTGAAGGTCTTCTGACGCCTCGTCGATAACATCAAAGCTTTTTACATATTCAGCGAAGCTTTCGCTTTCATTAATCTCATTTATATCAACAAATGTTTTTTCCGGATCACGCTCATTGCGATCTATTTCTTCTTCATCGGGAGTCAGCCACTCTGCCCCAACAGCCAATACGCCGCCGCCCTCAATTTTCTTTTTTCTACCTTTACCGCTTCCTACAAGGCCTTCTTCTTCCTTTTCCTTTTTTTCGCTCATTTTTTCACTAAATGGGATTTTCATATAATTGCAGTATATCTTAAGAAATAAATTTAATCAATTCACATTGTGCGACACTAGAAAGCCTGTATAATTTAAATATGGCATCAGAAATCGAAAGATTAAAAAGAGAATTTCTGGAATATCTTGAAATTGAAAAGGGTCACAGTTTGAAAACAGTCGAAAATTATCAGCGTTATCTAACGAGATTTTTTGATGTTCAAAAAATAACTGATTCAACTGATATCACTGATGAGCTGGTTAGACAGTTTCGCTTATACTTGAATCGGCAAAAAGGTACGAGTGAAACATTGAAGAAAAATACGCAAAACTATTATTTGATCGCGATCCGCGTTTTTTTGAAATATTTAGCCAAGCGAGGTGTTAAAAGTCTGGCGCCAGAGCGAATTGAACTTGCCAAGATTGCCGAGCGCGATCTTGATTTGATCAGCATTGAAGAGCTTGAGCGGCTTTTGGCGGCGCCGAAGGGTGGTGACCTCAAAGCACTACGTGATCGGGCAATCTTAGAATTATTTTTTTCGACCGGTCTTCGCGTCTCGGAACTTGTCTCGTTGAATATCGACATTGATTTGAAAAAAGAAGAACTGACCATTCGCGGCAAAGGCGGCAAAGTCCGGCTTGTTTTTCTCTCACCGCGCGTGAGAAAAGTTATCAAAGAATATTTAGACAAAAGAGATGATATGGAGGAAGCGCTCTTTGTCCGGCTCTCAAAAAATAGCAAGGAAGTTTCAAGATTAACGCCGCGTTCAATTGAGCGGATAGTGAAACACTATGCGGTTGCATCCGGCATTTCAAAAAAAGTTACGCCGCACGTTATCAGACACTCTTTCGCGACAGACTTGCTTTCCAACGGCGCTGATATTAGATCGGTGCAGATGATGCTCGGTCACGCCAACGTTTCGACGACGCAAATTTATACTCACATCACCGACAAACAATTAAAAGAAATTCACAAAAAATTTCATAGCCGCCGAGAATAAATATATAAAAAAATATTAGAACTAGATTTTTATTTTCATTCCATCATAAGCGGCCTCTGTCCGCCTATAAATTCTTTTTGCAAATTTGCAAAGATTTTTGTGAGTACCGGTATTGTGACCGACATGCGTGATAATCACTTTTTTTATTTTCCATTTTTTGTAAGTTGCTAATTGTTTTTCAATCTTCAAGTGGCCGCTAAAACTCTTTCCAATCAGTGAGCCATCGACAAAGACCACATCCGATTTTTGAAAATATTTTTTAAGATGAGCCAATGAACCAAAATCGGTCGCAATAGAAATTATTTTTTTGTTTACAAAAATTTGAAAGCCGAGAGTTTTAGTATTTTTTTCATGTTTAACGCGAAAAGGTAAAATTTTTGTATCAAAAAACTCGATCGCTCTTCCCGGCTTGAGATTTTTTTCTTGCTCGCTGTAAATTTTTACACCAAGTTGTTTTAAATTTTTTGCGTTATAGGAAGCATCTAAATGCGCGTGGCTTATGAAAGCGATTTTTGGTTTAATTTTATTTTTCTTTATTTGGGAAAAAATATCAGGCCCGGCATCAAAAAGAATATCACCTGATTTTGTTCTCAAAACAATTGCTGATCTAGTCCGGCGATCTTTGCCGATCTTTTTAGCGGCATTGCAATGAGGGTCATCATGGAGTTTAAATTTTTTCTGATAGTTTTCAATATCTAAATAGTCGCGCCACCTGCCTTTTTCTATTCTCGGAAATGGCGTGGCCGATGATGATCCGAGGATGATTATTTCCGCCATATTTTTTTTATTAAAATTATTTAATGCTTTTTTAATTATTTCACGCCGTACTTCCCTCTTATCTCGGCAATTTCTTTTTCTTCGAGCGCCAATCTTTTTTCTTTGCCAGCCGTGCCAAGCTCTTCAAGTCGGTCTTCCCGAAGCCCTGCTAGCTCAATTGCTTTTTCTTCCAAGTATTCCTCGGTATTTTTTTTAGGATCTTCTAAAACTTCTTCCAAGAGCGCATGTAAAATTAAGCCAATTCTTGGTCCGGGCTTTTCACTAGTCAACTCCATAATTTTTGCGCCGTTAATTTTCAACATCCCTACCGAAATCGGATCGCGCATAACTTCCTCGATCATTGATTCGTATTTGCGAAGTCGGTAAGGCGACTCTTTCGGTCGGCCCATGCCGATTCGATCGCAGGCGCGAACATTCATGAGATACCAAATATTTTCTTTGCCGACACTTACCAAAAGCCTTCTGACGGCTGATAAAGTTATTTTTTCAACATCAGAAAAAAACATATGATAGCGAACAAGCTTTGAAATGATTTCTATTTCTTTTTTGGAAAAACGCATTCGCTCAAGAATTTTTTTTGTCATTTTAGCGCCGACAACGTCATGACCATAGAAAGTATAATCTCCCTTTTCTTCCACCCATTCTCTTGTTCTTGGTTTGCCAACATCATGAAAGAGCGCGGCGAGTCTCACTTCAAGCGGCCAAGCTCTTTTCGCGCCATGTTGCAGGGCGCGCAGACTATGCTCCCAGACATCATAAATGTGATCTTTGTTTTGGGTTATCTTTATTCCCTCTCGAACTTCCGGCAGAATAAATTTAAGCAAACTGAATTCCTCAAGGAGTATTATTCCGCGCATGGGATTTTCGCTCATAATTATTTTTACAAATTCATCACTTATACGCTCCACTGAAATTTTTTCAATAAGTGGCGAAATTTCTTTAGCCGCCCCAGCGGTTTCTTTTTCAATTTCAAAATCAAGTTCGGTGGCGAAACGAACCGTTCTCATTAAACGTAGTGCGTCTTCCTGAAATCTTTCTTTTGGGTTGCCAACCGATCTGATAATTTTATTTTTTAAATCTTTTTGTCCAGCCCAAGGGTCGATTGTCTTCCCTTCCGAATCAAGCGCCATGGCATTAACAGTAAAATCGCGCCGCGCGAGG
>Ga0209541_10015526_pt1 | contig 11363 bp, 10 predicted proteins | sample RifCSPlowO2_01_FD_184027 | JGI IMG/M metagenome (GOLD analysis project Ga0209541, IMG submission 184027) | Groundwater microbial communities from Rifle, Colorado - Rifle CSP2_plank lowO2_0.1 (SPAdes) (version 2) | ecosystem: Environmental > Aquatic > Deep subsurface > Groundwater | place...
CGAATAGTGCGCGATTGATCAGCCAGCGCCCGGGTGATCGCCTGCCTGATCCACCAGGTGGCGTAAGTGGAAAATTTATAGCCGCGCCGGTAATCAAATTTTTCCACTGCTTTAAACAATCCGATATTTCCTTCCTGAATCAAATCCAGAAGGGAAAGACTTCGGCCCGTAAATCTTTTGGCAATGGACACGACCAGACGCAAATTGGAACGAATCAATCTTTGGCACGCTTCTTTACTTCCCTGCTCTTTGGCTTTGGCCAGAGTAACCTCCTCTTCGCCCGTCAGTAATGGTTCGCGCCCGATCTCCCGCAAATACATTTGAATGGAATCTTCCGAAATGTCGCCCAGATTAAAATGGTGCTCTGCTTCTTCTTTTTTTGATTTTATTGCTTTATGCGTATCCAGAATGCCGACAGTCTCAATTAAAGGCACGCCGAGCTTATCCAGCCGATCCAGCATATCATCCAACGCTTCCGGATATTCTTCCAATTCCGGAAGGCAAAAAAGAATTTCCTGCTCGGTGATAAATCCGCGCATTCTGCCTTTTTCCAAAACTTTATGCAAAACGGCTTCATCCGGCAATTTTTTTTTCTTTGCCGCTTTTTCCTTTTTAGCTAACAATTTTGCCTTGGCGGATTTTTTAATAATTTTTTTGGGTTGTCGTTTGGCCATAAACATTGAAAATTACAAATTACAAAATCCAAATTACAAATAAATCTCAAATAATCAAATCTCAAATTCAAAACGGTTTTGAATTTCAATATTTTGAATTTTGATATTATTTAGGATTTAGGATTTCCACTATTTTTCTTCTAAATTCTTAAGTTCCTGCATCAATATTTTGAATTCTTGCGTCAATTCCTCCACCCTTTCTTTATTTTTTTCCCGCTCGGCTTTGGAAATTTTATCCCGAAGATTTTTTATTTGGCGGCGCGTAAATTCGCGCAAAATGACCTGCATCCGCTCCACCGCGTCTTCTTCCAATTCCTCGTCTAATTTAGCGGCAAATTCCTTTTCATAATAAAGCGCCGCCTCCGAGGCGAGCGGCGCTAAATCCGGATGATGAACTGATAAAAACTTGGTAAAAGAAGCAAAAAAATCATTTTTAAAATCCGCGCCCTGAATTGCCGTATTATAATACGAAACGATTTCTTTGTAAAGCTCGGCAAAACGGCTGTTTGAAAAATTTTCCGGCAGCAATTTTTGTTCGGCCGCTTTTATAAAATCCGAGCGGCCCATAATTATGCCGAGTAATTCTTTGGAAATTTTTTCTTCGCGCGAAACGGGAGGCGCTTTGCCGCTGCTCCGGGAAAGATTATAAACAATCGGATGGTTTTGCGCCGGAGCGGCCTTTATTTTATCCATAGCTTCTTTCAGGGATTTTTCATCAACATTGACAAGTAAGGAAAGCTCTTTTAAAAAATGCGATTTTTCAACAGGACTCGAGATGTCTTTGATGGCCGGCAAAAGAATTTTGGTAATCCCCTTTTTCCCTTCCAAAGTACTCGGCGAAAATTTCTCAAGCGCCAGCTTGAAAAAATATTCCATCATCGGCAGGGCGTTTTTCTCCGCGTTTTTGAAAATCTCCGGATTATCCCGCACCGCTTCGTCCGGATCAAGGCCCGCGGGCAGCGGCAATGCGTAAAATTCCAAATCGGTTTTCAAGCAATCGCGAAAGGCGCGCTTAGTCGCTTCCTCTCCAGCCGCATCCGGATCAAAGCATAAAATCCATTTTTGCGCATAGCGCGCGAGCAAGGAAAATTGTTCCGCGGTCAAAGCGGTCCCTCCGGAACAAACGGTATTTGTAAATCCGGCTTGATGCAAGCCCACCGCGTCCATATTGCCTTCCACAATGATCCCCAGCCCTGATTTTCTTATGGCCACCTTAGCCTGATCCAAACTGTAAAGAATAAATCGCTTGTGATAAATTTCCGTTTCCGGAGTATTGATATACTTTCCGCTCTTGTCTTCGTCTTTTTTATACGACGGCAAAAAATCCGCCACTCGGCCGGTGAAGCCGACTACTTGCCCGTGATGATTGGCGATAGGCAACATCACCCGTCCGCGAAAACGATCATAAATCCCGCGCTGGCCTTTTATCCCTAATCCGGCCTCAATAATTTCCTTGTCGGAAAATCCCACTTTGCGCAAATAGGACGACAAATTATCCCAGGACTCCAAAGCATAGCCAAATCTGAATTGCTTGATCGTTTCATCCCGCAATCCTCTTTTTTCCCTTAAGTATTCCAAAACCGGTTCGCTGTCTTTTTCCCGTAAGTTTTTTTCATAAAATCTTGCCGCTGTTTCTTCTACCGCCAAAAGCTTAGTGCGTTGGTTTGAAGCGGCGGCATCCTCGCGCTTTAAAACTACTCCGGCTTTTTTAGCCAAGATGCGCAATGCTTCCGGGAATTCCACGCCGTCAATCCTTTTAATAAACTCAAAAACATCGCCGCCTAAAGAACATCCGAAACAGTGCCAAATCTGTTTGTCGCGCGAAACAAAAAAAGAAGGCGATTTTTCGTTATGAAACGGGCAAAGCGCCTTAAAGCTCTGGTGCCCGGCCGGCTTTAGCTCTAAATATTCTCCAATCACCTCCGCCACATCCAGCCTTGATTTGATTTCGTCAATTTGGGAGAACATAATAATAAAATTTCTAAACAAGGATTACCACTTCCCCATCCTCCTTCACTTCCAATGCCCCGTCCGCAATCTGTATTTCCTTTTTTTTGCCGGAATGGATTATTTCTATCATACCATCTTTAAGGGTACTTGCGTATGGCGCGTGGTCTTCCAAAATGCCAATATCGCCGTTTTCCGCCGGAGCGTAAACAGCATCGGCCGGGCCGGAAAAAATTGTTTTATCGGGAGTCAGAATTTGAACTTTAAAAGACATAAAATTGAAAAATCCTAAATTCCAAGCACCAAATTCCAAATAAATCCAAAACTCCAAATTAAAATAATTAAAACGCGTTTTGAATTTTGAGAATTTAATATTTAATATTGTTTCGGATTTCGATATTCGGATTTCGCGTTTTTAGATAAGTGCTTCATTAATAGATCCGATCATATACAACTTTTCTTCGCTCACCTCGTCCATTTCTCCTTCAATGATCTTTTTAAATCCCTCAAGGGATTTTTCCAACGGCACGAATTTTCCTTGGCGGCCGGTGAACGCTTCGGCCGTAAAAAACGGCTGGGATAAAAATTTGATTATTTTTCTGGCGCGGGAAACAAACATCTTGTCTTGCGGGGAAAGCTCGTCAATTCCCAAAATGGCAATAATATGTTGGAGCTCCTTATTGCGCTGTAAAATCTTCTTCACCTCCAGAGCTATTTTAGCGTGTTCCAAGGTAACCGCGTCGCTGTCTAAGGCCGCGGACACAGATGCCAAAGGATCAACGGCCGGATAAATTCCCGATTCGGCGACCGACCGGGAAAGCACTACGGATGAATCAATGTGAGTAAAGGTGGCGGTAATGGCCGGGTCAGTAAAATCATCAGCCGGTACATAAATCGCCTCCACAGCCGTAATTGATCCTTTGTCAGTTGAAGTAATGCGCTCCTGAAGCTTGCCCATTTCCTGCGCCAAAGTAGACTGATATCCCAATTCCGACGGCGTCCGGCCCAAGAGCGCTGACATTTCGCTTCCGGCTAAGACAAAACGAAAAATATTATCTATAAAAAGCAAAACATCTTGAGAAAGATTATCGCGAAAATATTCGGCCAGCGTCACGGCCGTAAGCCCCACGCGAAATCGCGCGCCGGGCGGTTCGTTCATTTGGCCGAAAACCAAGGCCGTATTTTTCAAAACATCGGATCTTTCCAATTCGCGGTACAAATCATTGCCCTCCCGGGATCGCTCGCCCACGCCGCCGAACACCGAATAGCCTTTTCCTTGAAAAGCCACATTGTGAATCAGCTCGGTGATCAAGACAGTCTTACCCACCCCGGCTCCTCCAAAAAATCCGATTTTTCCTCCGCGCAAAAATGGTGTAAGCACATCAATCGCCTTGATGCCGGTCTCCAGAATTTTCTCTTCGGAAGACACCCTGGCCAAAGCCGGCGCCTCCTGATGAATGCTCGCGTACGGCTGATTAAATTCACCAATCTTTCCTTTAGCGTCAATCGGTTCTCCTAAGACATTGATCATCCGCCCTAAAAGCTTTTCGCCCACCGGCACTTTTAGAGGACCGCCGGTATCAATTACCTCCATTCCGAATTCCAAGCCTTGCGTATCCGACAAAGCGATCGTCCGCGCCACCTTGCCGTTCATATGCTTTTGCACTTCCAGCGCGGTTCTTTTGCGTTCATTGGAACTTTTCGGCAAATCAACCGTCAGCGCGTTATAAATTCCGGGCAAATTTACGCTCTCTTCGCTTTCGGAAGAAAATTCAACATCAACCACCGGGCCGGAAACGGCAATAATGCGGCCAGCTGATCTTCTACTTTGTTTTTTATTATCATTTATTGTCATAACTCTTCAAACGGTTTTTTTAAATTAAAGCCCAAAATAACAATTTTTAATTTTGTAATTTTTAAACAATTTTTAATGTTTCAATTTTAAAAATTTAAACATTATTTATAAAATTGGAAATTAAAAATTTATCAAACTTCCTGTCTTAAGCTCTGCTTAGCCGCAAATACTTCTGAAAGCCTTTTTGTAATCATCTGCTGGCGGGATTTGAAATACTGCCGCTCCAGATTTTCAATAATTTTTCCGGCTGATTTGCCGGCATCGGACATCGCCATCATTCGCGCCGCGTGTTCGCACAATTTGCCGTTTAAAGCTTTTTCATAAATGGATAATTTGAGCAATTTTTGGCGCAAAAATTCCGCCACTCTCTTTCTTGACGGATCAACAAAAGAATACGATTCAAGATTTTCCGACTCATCATCGCTATTTTCGGCCGGCCACACAACGGAAATTTCCGGCTTTTGCTCCAAGACGCTTACAAACTGCGGAGCGCAAACCGAAATTCGCGAAAAATTAAAATCCTGGCCGAAGATTTGTTCAAAAAAATCATCAATTTCGTTAATTTCCGGTTTGTCGTTCGGGGCTTTAAAAAATAAATCCGGGGAAAAATGAAGCATTTGTAAAAATTCTTTGCCTTTTTCTCCAAAAACCGCCAAAAGGCTTCCGGGATTTTCTCTCAAATATCCGGCCGCACTGTCGGTGATTTTACCATTCAGGCCGCCCACCAGACCGCGGTCCGTGGAAAATACAATCAGCAATTCGCGATTGTCTTCATCGTTTTGTTTTTTTTCTCTAACTCCCAATTTTTTATAAATATTGCGCGCGGCCGCCACATAATCATCCAGCGTATTCAAATGATTGCGCAAAGCCGGAATATATGCCGCGGAAATTCTTTCCAGCGTCGCAATCACATCCCGAACATCTTTCAAATCGCCGGTTTCTTGTTTCAAATCGTAGATATTGCGCATAAAAGCTGTAAAGCTGTAAAGCTGTAAAGCTGTAAAGCCATTGTCATTTTACGGCTCTACGGCTTTTATAGCTCTACGGCTCACACGATTCGCATTTGCCTAAACTTTTCCAAATTTTCAATAATTTTATTTTGCAATTCTTCTCCCCATTCTTTCGTTTCTATGTCGGCAAAAAGCTTAGAGTTTGCGTGCTTGATGAAATCAATAAATTCGCTGAAAAATTTTGGAAGATCAGCGGTTGGCACATCATCAACTTTTCCGGAAAAAAGCGCTGACCAAATGCAAACTTGCTCGGATAAGCCGTAAAGCTTATGCTCGCCTTGGCGCAAAACCGATAAAATCCTTTCACCATTTTCCAAAATCAAACGCGCATCTTTGGATAACGATTGCGGAGAAACTTCCGCCACTTTTTTAAGTTCGGCCGATTGCGCCAAATCAAGTTTTAATTTTGCCGTCAATTTTTTAATAGCTGAAGTTTGCGCGGCTGATCCCACGCGAGAAACTGAAAGCCCGATATTGACGGCCGGACGATGGCCTTTTCTGAAAAGTTCGGGAGAAAGATAAATTTGCCCGTCTGTGATGGAAATCAAATTGGTTGAAATATATCCGGTAATATCGCTTTCCACAGTTTCAATGATGGGCAAAGCGGTGAGCGATCCTCCGCCATGATTCTTATCAAGCCTGGCGGCTCTCTCCAGAAGCCTCGCGTGCGCGTAAAAAATATCGCCCGGATACGCTTCCCGACCCGGCGGCCGGCCCAATAAAAGCGAAATATTGCGGTAAGCCCAGGAATGCTTGGTTAAATCATCGTAAACTACCAAAACATCCATGCCTTTGTCTCTGAAATACTCGGCCAAAGTGCATCCGACATATGGCGCCAAATAATTTTCCGTGGCCGAATCAGATGCCGTGGCCGCGACCACGACCGTATATTCCAAAGCATGGTGTTTTTCCAAAGTCTTCACCACTCTGGCCAAGTCCCCCTTTCTCTGACCAATGCTCACATACACGCAAACCACCGGCTTGTCCGCCGTAACTGCTCCTCTATTCCACCATGCCTGCCTCTGACTGATGATCGCCTCAAGCGCGATAGTCGTTTTTCCGGTCTTGCGATCGCCGATTATCAATTCTCTTTGACCGCGGCCCAGAGGAATAGTCGCGTCAATTGATAAAATTCCGGTTGACAGCGGTTTGTCCACGGATTCGCGATGGATGATAGGCGGCGCTTCCCGCTCAATCGGCAAAAATCCATCAGCCTCAATGCCGCCCTTTTGATCCAATGGTATTCCAAAAATATTAACCACCCGTCCCAAAAAATTATCACCGACCGGCGTTTGAAAGAGCTTGTTCGTTCGAACCAACTTTGTTCCGGAGCCAAAATGCTTCCATTCGCCCAGCACGGCGGCAAAAACTTTTTCCCGATCAAATCCCAAAACTAAAGCCCGTCCCGATTCTCCTTCCAATATTTCGCCCTCGGAAATACCGGGAAATCCTTCAATGCGGAGGATTTCGTCATACACGGCCGTCACGATGCCGATCTCGCGGACGCTTAATGAAGACTTATCTTGAAAATTTTTCATTTGCTGAATTATTAACTTTTCTTAACCGCCCGACTAAGCTTCCGTCAAATTCAAAGCCGCCCAAAATAATCTTGACTCCGGCGATCAATTTCGGATCAATAGACTGCGCTATTTTAATCTCGCGCCCCAAGCGCTTTATCAAAATTTTCTGCAGCTTGTCTTTGTCTTGCTTTGACAAATCTTTAGCGGTCCAGACTTCAATTTGCGCCACCTTCGCCATTTGCGTTTTATCAAACTGGTATTGGGAGAACTCGGCAATTGTTTTATCAAACAAAACGCTATGAAGCTCAAGATCATTGCTTATTTCCGAAAATAATTTTTGCATTCTTTCAGCTGTTTCCCCGGCTATTGACTCGCGCAATTCCCGCTCCAATGCGACCCCATCGCGATTTAATTGTTTTTGGCCGTCCAGCATGGCGCGTTGTTTTTCCACGGACATTTCGTCAAGTTTGCGGGTTTTCAATTTGCCGGCAAATTTTTCCGCCTCCAGTAAAATCATCTCGGATTTGCGCCGCGCTTCATTTACTTGATCGTCGGTCCATTGCTCAAATTGTTTTCTCCGTTCTTCCATTTTGGAACTTTCCACTTGCAGAGATTCGGCTTTGGCGCGGCGCTCATCAAGCATTTTCAAAATCGGCTTGTATAAAAATTTCCGCAAAATAATAAGCAACAGGATAAAATTCAAACCCTGCGCCAAAAGCAATTTCCATTCAATGCCCAATTTGCCGAATAATTCCATAAAATAGAAACTAAAAACTCAAATGTTAAAACTCAAAGTTATAACGCAAATCTCAAAAGTTTTGAATTTTGAGTTGTCGTTTTGAGTTTTGCGCTTTGCGTTTTGAGCTTTCTATACAAACTTAATAATCAGCGCCACGACCAGCGCGTAAATGGCAATGGCTTCGGCAAAGGCGATTGCCAAAAGCATGGTGATTTGCGCCAGGCCCGCGATTTTAGGATTGCGGGAAATGGCGATCAACGCCGCCCCGCCGATAATGCCGATGCCGATGCCGGGCCCTAAAGCGCCCAATCCTATGGCAATAGCCGCGGCTAATGATTTGGTGTCGTCCATAAATAATGACTTATAACTTATAGCTTGTAACTTGTAACTCAAATCTTGAAATAATTAACTCAAGATGCGAGATACAAGATACAGGATACGAGAATTATTATAGCACAAAAATCAAAATCGCAAAAACTCCCGGTTTTTAGCTTTACGGCTATACGGCTTAGGACTTTACAGCTTTCAGATATGCCTCGGCGAATGGCTCCAATTTGCCGTCCAAAGCGGCTTGGGGGTCGGCGGTTTCAAAGCCGGTGCGGTGATCTTTGACCATTTTATAAGGATGCAAAACATAAGAACGGATTTGATTGCCCCAGGCCGCCTCGTGGTATTCGCCGCGCAATTTTTGTTTTTCGTCTTGTCTTTCTTGAAGCGCGATTTTATGAAGCTTGGCGCGCATTACTTTCATAGCCGTTTCTTTATTCTGTCTTTGGCTGCGCTCATTCTGGCAAGTGACAATAATGCCGGTCGGGATATGCACAATGCGCACAGCCGAATAAGTAGTCTGCACGGATTGGCCGCCATGGCCTCCGGCCAGATAGGTGTCAATGCGCAAATCCTTGGGGTCAATTTTCGCTTCCTCCACTTCGCCGATTTCCGGCAGCACCTCAATCAGCGAAAACGAAGTATGCCGCATTTTTTCCGCGTCAAAGGGAGAAATGCGCACCAGCCGATGCACTCCGTGTTCTGATTTCAAATATCCGTACGCCCACTCGCCTTGCACATCAATTATAACGCTCTTGATTCCGGCTTCGCCGCCTTTATGCTCGTCAACAATCCTCGCGGAAAATCCCCGTCTTTCGCAATACCGCAAGATCATCCGCAAAAGCATCCCCGCCCAATCTTGCGCGTCCGTACCGCCCGTGCCGGCATGAATCGCCACAATGGCATTGCTCCTGTCGTATTTATCCCTAAACAATAAAAAAAACTCAAGCTCCTCAAATTGGGCATTAAGTTCTTCATATTTTTTCTGAATATCGCCTTCCAATTCTTTGTTATTTTCAGCTTCGGCTAAGCGCGCGACATCAAGCTCTTCGCTTACGGCGCTGGAAATTTTTTCCCAAACGGCAATTTCGCGCCGCAAAGCCTCGCGATTTTTGGAAACATTTTGCGCGTCCTCTCTTTTCCAAAATTGCGCATTATCCATTTGGGCGACCAATTCGGATTCTTGCTTTTTCAATCCCTCAATATCAAAGAAACCCCCGCGCCTTCGCGATCTTGTCAAACAAATTTTGAAGGTTAGTGATTAATTCTTTCATAAGTAGTATTCTCAAATATACGAATCAAACACAAATATACAAATCCGATCGATATTCGTATATTTGTCTCATATTTGTATATTCGCGATTACTCTTACTCTTTCCTCTCTTCCAATTTCACTTTTATATCTTTAATTGTTCCGCTGGAGGAAATTTTGAGAGTGATTTCATCGCCGGCGCTGTATTTGGCCAGCTGGCCGACCAGGCTGTGATCTTCATTGATTTTTACGCCATTGATTTCTAAAATAATATCGCCTTCTTTCAATCCCGCCTTGTCCGCCGGACTGTCTTTAACAATGGCCGAATCCTCGGATCGCGAACCGCGCACAATATAAATGCCGTATTCAAAAGGCAGATTATTGACTTGAGCGAATTGTTTGGTGATCGGCGAATATCTGATGCCGATAAACGGCCGCGCTATTTTTCCGGTTTTCTTAACACTTTCAATTACCGATTTTACAGAATTGATCGGTATGGAAAATCCAACCAATTGGCCTTCCTGATCAATGGCTGTATTCACTCCCACCACTTGACCGCCCAAATTCACCAAAGGCCCTCCCGAATTTCCCGGATTTATGGCCGCGTCCGTCTGAATCACATCTTCCAACCTCTCCGATGCGCCGCCGCCTCCGGCCGTGATATTGCGCGCCAGACCGGAGACCACGCCTTTGGTCACCGTATTTTGATATTGCGCCAAGCTATTGCCGATCGCGATCACGGTTTGCCCGATTTGCAAAGCATCCGAATCGCCCAACTCCGCCACCGGCAGATTAGCGGCTTCAATTTTCACAATCGCGATGTCATTGGAAGGATCTCTGGCTAAAACATTGGCCGGATATTGCTTGCCGTCATTGGTGACCACCGTATATTCAACGCCTTCCTGGTCCACTACATGTTTGTTGGTAAGAATCATCCCGTCCGCGGAAATTATGAATCCGCTGCCGCCGCCGATCGTTTGTTTGCCCTGCGGCGCCGATTGCGAATTGCCATACCAAAAATTAAAAGGATCATTTTGGTAATATTTTGAAAGGTCGGCTTTTATAACAATGGAAACGACCGCCGGAGAAACTTTTTTCACCGTATCAATGGTTTGCGATTCTTCTTCAACTTTCAAAGTTTTCGTTTGAGGAGAAGTCTGGACTTGCTTATTATCAGTATATTGCGGAAAATACCGGAAAGAACCGCTAACGGTCGCGCCCACGATTCCGCCGGCCACACCGCCCACAATCAGACTTATCAAGACGGTGGTAAGCAATCCTTCGCGCATATAATATTTATTAAGATCATTATCGTCTTTTTTAAAAGGAAACATATTCTAAATTATTATTATTTCTGTTGCGCCTGATTTTGAAATTGCTTCAAGGCATTTGGGTCGGTCAAAAGCTTGAAAGGATCAATGCCCTGCATGTTTGTGCCGTACATTCCGCCGAGCGAAGAAGTGAAGCTTTGAATGAGCTTTGGCAGAAAAATCGCGCTGATAATAATCGGAGCGATAAAAAATAACACAAACATAACCAAATTGATCACCTTGCTTACTGTCTGCGCTCTTTTCATTGATCTGATATCGCCCGCGATTTGGGCCAAAATTTTGGTCTGTTGCTGGAGAATCTGCCTTGTTTCGTCCGGATTTATTTCGCCAGGCTTCATTTCATTTTTTATCGGATTGATATTTTCTTCCATACAATCTTATTATATCACCCTGCTACTTTGTGTCAAACACAACAAATAATTTTACGGCAATGGCTGAATTTCCGGCCGGATTTGGATTGATTGCGCCGTGATGCTGCCGTCGCTATTGGCGCTGCCGTTTATTGTCACGGTATTGCCGATTTCCAAATCAGCCGCGGCGCCGCTAACTGATTTTCCGATCTCGGTAGAACTTGAGTAAAAAATGATTTTCGTACTCCCCTGCCCGCTTGAATTTGCGTTTTGATTGGGAGCCAATGTTTTTACGGTAATGCTTTTGTCGTCTTTGGAAATGATTTCTCCGGACGCAAATCCCCCGTTTTGAGCGCCG
>Ga0209541_10015527_pt1 | contig 11362 bp, 14 predicted proteins | sample RifCSPlowO2_01_FD_184027 | JGI IMG/M metagenome (GOLD analysis project Ga0209541, IMG submission 184027) | Groundwater microbial communities from Rifle, Colorado - Rifle CSP2_plank lowO2_0.1 (SPAdes) (version 2) | ecosystem: Environmental > Aquatic > Deep subsurface > Groundwater | place...
GGTGTATATCCTCTTAATGTGGGATTGGCTTCACCTAAACAAGCAGAAAAACTGGTTAATCTTATTAACCATGAATTGCATAAAAAATGGGGGATTGTTCAATCTGTCAACTTTGTGGTGAATTACCAATGGGATTATCCTAACGGTTGGGCCCCATTGCAGCTTAGGGCAGTTGAGGCTCTTTTGAGATACGGTTACAGCGCTTTGGCCAAAAAAATCATACAAAAATGGCTTTCTCTAAACGTCAAAATTTTTAAAGAAACCGGCCATCTTTGGGAAAAATACGATGTGGTTCACGGGAGAGTCGGATTGCCGGACAGGTACCCGACAGTACCCGGCTTTGCCTGGACGAATGCTACGTTTTTGATTATGGCGGGTATCTTAAAGTTTTTAGAAGAGCATCCCGACGAAGGTTCAACTCCTGTTTGGTTAGTTAGAAGACTTGGCTGGCTATGAAGGAGAGGTACGAGAGGTACGAAAAGTACGAGAAGTATCACAAGTATCAAAAGTAGCAAAGGTATCAGAGGTGATTATTGTTCGAGAGAAATCGAGAACTACCTTCTTTTGCTAATGAGACGAGATATAAGTTGACAAGGTAATTTGTATAGGTCTATACTTCGCGCAATGGTAGATCAACCGCCACAAACTGATCAACAAATTGAAGCTGTATGGCAAGATGCGATTAGCTTTCTACGCCGGTTTAGAATTGAAGGGGATTTTACTGAAGCATTGGGTCGGTTAAGGCGCCTTGGTTGGGTACCTGAATTAAAATCTCTCGGGGATGTGTTATTGATAGAAGAGAAGAAAAGTGGGGAGTTACCTTCTAGAGTTATAAAATTTAACGGGGAAGGTTCAAATTTGCATGGGCAGGCATTTTGGAACGTTGATAGTGATTTACGGGAGGGTGACGAACCTAAGCCTGATAGAAATATCTACGAGGTTACGGCTGTTGGTTTAAATGATGAAGGAGATCTAGTGATAGAGGATATGGAGAATCTTGATAATGAAGGTTTTATAGTTGAAAAGGGACTTGTGGTTGAGCTGTCTAAGCCAAATGCTGGCGTGCGTGTCGATGAATATATGGCTCCAATGCCTCAACTCTGAACTGTCTTAGAAAATTTACTTCATTATTAAGTCTCTGCTTCGCTTAGGGATTTTCCAATCCGTTTGACATTGTGGTTTTCATGGATCAGAATTGAGTCGATAATTTTCTTCGATGAAGTTTGTTGCTGATTTGCATCTACATAGTAAATACTCGCGCGCAGTTTCTCCCCAAATGACTCTTGAAAATATCGAGAGGTGGGCCAGATATAAGGGGATCAATGTGGTGGCCACAGGAGATTTTACCCATCCGTTTTGGTTCGATAAGTTAAAGAACGAATTAGAAGAAACGGAGAGTGGGTTGTATCGACTAAAGACTAACGACAAAGGACTAACGCAAAAAAATCAGGCCTTAGACGTTAGTCATTCAGCGTTAAGCGAACAAAAAGTCTACTTTTTGCTTTCTTGCGAAATATCATCAATTTACACTCAATCGGGAAAAGGCAGGAGAATTCATAGTTTATTCTTTTTTCCAAAATTGTCGTCTGTTGAGAAATTTAACCTGGAGCTTATTAAAAAAGGCGCCAACTTACGCTCAGACGGCAGGCCAATAGTTGGGCTTTCTGCACGAGACCTGACAGAAATTGCCTTGGAAACCGACGAAAAGGCTTTGGTTATTCCGGCTCATGCATGGACGCCTTGGTTTTCCGTTTTTGGTGCTTTTTCGGGATTTGATTCACTTTCCGATTGCTTCGGCGATATGGCAAATAATATTTACGCCATTGAAACTGGATTATCGAGCGACCCGGCAATGAATTGGCGAATTAAAGAGCTGGAAAATAGGTCGATCCTTTCGTTTTCCGATGCCCATTCACTGGAGAAAATGGGTCGGGAAGCGACGGTTTTTGAAGCAGAAGAGGTAAGTTATGAGGCAATTTACGAAGCAGTTGCTCGGGGTCCTGTCAGCAGTTTCCTTCCCGCTCCTTCGATAAACTCAGGACAAGCAGTGCTGCGCGTTTACCCTGAGAGAAATCGAAGGGCTGTCGGGAACCCTTCCACTGCTGCCACCCCTCGCATTGCTTTTACTATCGAATTTTATCCGCAGGAGGGCAAATATCATTACACGGGCCATCGGGATTGCGGTGTTAGTTTGAGTCCTGAGGAAACTAGCCAAAAGGGCGAGAGATGCCCTGTCTGCGGGAAAACTTTAACTATTGGTGTAATGCATCGGGTGGAGGAACTGGCCCAAAAAAGTTCAAAGTTCCCTTTCGACTCGAAACTCGCTCAAGGCGAGCAAGTTCAAAGTTCAAATGGTGTCCGGTGGGTATATCCTGATGGTGACAGTCGGCCGCCTTATGTAATGCTTGTGCCTTTAGGCGAAATCTTGGCGGAGGCTTTAGGATCGGCTGTCGGTACTAAGAAAGTGATGGATTACTACTTAACCTTGGTTAATAATCTTGGCAGCGAATTTAATATTCTTTTGACTGCCCATCTTGATAATATTGCTAAAAATTCCAGCCCAAAAATTGCTGAAGGCATCGGGAGGGTGAGAAACGCAGATATTGTAGTTGAACCCGGCTATGACGGGAAATTCGGGATTGTTAAAATCTGGCCGGATGCCGCAAGTGCATCTTCTGAAGAAATAGCAAAAGATCAGCAGGAATCACAGTTGACGCTTTTTGCTTAAGTTAAGGAGGTGATTTAAATAATGGCCGCAAGCGATAGAAATATAGTTGCAGCGCTATCCTACGTTCTTGGATTTATAACAGGTATTGTTATTCTTTTAGTCGAAAAAGACGATAAATTTATCCGCTTCCATGCAATGCAATCAACAATCGCAACCGGTAGTCTTTTCTTATTAAATATCGCAGTCGGTCTTATATTAAAACCCTTGGGAATTCTGGATGTTTTAGCCGGGATGTTAAACATTTTGTTCTGGTTTTTAATACTTTTGGTTATTATTATTTCCTTTGTAAGAACCTATCAGGGTAAGCTGTTTAAATGGCCAATTGTCGGCGCATTTTCGGAAAAACAAATTAGATAAGTTGATGATTTTTAAAAACAGATATCAAGCCGGTCTTGCGCTTGCCGAAAAACTTCAATTTCTAAAACTTTCGCCTAAAAAATCCATAATCGCTTCAATTCCAAGGGGAGGAGTAGTTGTGGGGCAGGCAATATCCAAGGAGCTTTCTATTGCCCAGATCGCCATAGTCATTAAAAAACTTGGGGCACCTTTTAATCCTGAGCTGGCTATTGGTGCGACTGCGTCGTTTGGCAAGCCGGTTTTAGACAGATGGTTAATTGGTGATCTTGGTATTTCAAATGACTATTTAAACTTGGAGATTATCAAGAAGAGAAAAGAAGCAAAAAGCCGCGAAAAGTTTTTAGGCCAAAGCGCAACTATTAGCAAATATAAAAATAAAACTGTAATTGTTGTTGATGACGGTTTGGCCACCGGCCAGACAGCCAAAGCAGCGGCAAAAGTAATTAGGGCATTTAATCCCCAAAAGCTGATTTTGGCAGTGCCATGTGCTTCTCCTTCGACTTTAGAATTGGTAAAAGAAGATTATGATGAGATAGTTTGTCTTGAGGTTTCCGCGGATCTTTTTGCTGTAGGCCAGTTCTACCGCGATTTCCGGCCGATTTCAGATGAGGAAGTTAAAACCATTCTAAGCGCGTCTCACTAAACTCAAGGACAAATGATGCGTGTTTAAAGACCCCTCTAAGGAGACTCCTTTAAAGGATGAGAAGCAGTACGAGAACAGTCCTTGTTTCGGGCATTTTAACGAAGGTTTCCCAATAAATAACGTCTTACACCAAGAATTCCTAATGCTAAAACTTTTTGATTAAGCCAAGTGGAGAATTTAGGGAATTTACGGATTCCTTGAACAGGTTTCAACGTGCCAACTTTAAAGGCATTTAATAAATCAGCTTTTGTTTTGCCTTTTAAAATTGTAAATGCGCTAAAGAGGTCGTCGGCTCCGTAGTGAGAATCCGGGCTTCCGATTTTGTTTACTTTGACGTTTAATTTATCGATAGCTGTTTCAATTTTAGCCTCTCGTTTTTTTGAGATGGAGGTTATTTCGATACCGTCGAAGAGCAGATTTTTTTGAATCAATAAACTTATTTCATTAAATGTTAAAGAGGCTATCGGTATTCCAAAAACGTGAGGATGGGGAATAATTACAATTCCATTTTGCTTTTTTATTTCTTCAACAGTTTCAAAAATGCTCATAGAATGTTGAATTGGTTTTTGAATGTTTAATGCAACAATGTGTTTTTGATAGATAGGAATACCTGCTGTTACTTCTTCACCACAAATTATTTCTAAAGACCCTTTATATTTTTGAGCACGCTTTTGGGCTTTTTCGACACCATTTATTGTGTCATGGTCTGTTATTGCCAAAAATATTTTGGTTTTAAGTTCGCTTGCATGTCGGGCGGCAATATCGACAAGTGATTCTGGGCTAACCATGCCGTCACTTTCAGTTGTATGAGTATGGGGGATTAGCATGGAATGCCCTTTAGGAATTGCGAGATTTGCCATTTTTTTAATGATACAATATTTCTCGATGAAGCTAATTGTCGGGCTTGGAAATCCTGGGTTAAGAATATATCAGCAGTTCGCCTCGGCACCTTACAGTCATGCCAATGGCGCTCCTCTGATATATTTTTGGCCAGTTTAATATGAAACTAATTGTAGGGCTGGGGAATCCTGGCCTCAAATATAGAAATACGAGGCATAATATCGGTTTTATGATCGTGGATAAGTTTGCAATAGATCAGGGTCTTTCGTGGAGGTATAGCCGGGATTGGATGTGTTTTTATATTAAGAGGGAAAACTTTGTAGTCATTAAGCCTTCAACCTACATGAACAAATCCGGTGAGGCAGTTAAAGCTGTCTCTAAATTTTTTAAGATTGCCGCAAAAGATATATTAGTAATTCATGATGAACTTGATCTTCAATTTGGTAAAGTTAGGATTTCATATGACAGTACGAGCGCCGGACATAAGGGGGTTGAAAGTGCTATTAAAAGCATGGGATCTTTTGAATTTGCGAGATTGCGCCTTGGTATAGGTCGTCCTACTCAAGAATCAATCGATCTTGAGAAATATGTTCTTGAGACTTTTGGCGAAGATGAGCTGGGACATCTTGATGAAATAATTAAAAGGGCAACAGATGCCATTAATTCCTATCTTGAAAGTGGTATTTCCGCTACTATGAACCGCTTCAACTAGATACGAATGTGTCCGAATGAAAATATTCCGAATGAATCCAAATAATCTAAGTGTATAAGGATCTAGTTTATCAGCTGGTCAGACAAATTCCCAAAGGCCGTGTGGCCACGTACGGGCAAGTGGCAAATAAATTGAAAATGGAAAATGGTAAATGGAAAATTTCGCCAAGATCGGTAGGTTTTATCTTACACCAGAATAAGTCAGCGGGTGTTCCCTGTCATAGGGTCGTTGATAGAAACGGAAGGCTGGCTCCAAACTTTGCATTTGATGGAGCAAGAGAACAAAAAAGAAGGTTAGAGCAAGAAGGGGTCAGGTTTGTTGACGAGATGCATGTAGATTTGGCTAGGGATTCTGTTTGATCTTATTTTCCATAAATTTAAGAACTTGTAGTGCTTCGTTGAGAGCGGTTTCGCTTATAGGTTCTCCGTTCCCGTCTACAATTTTTCCATCAACAACTTCAAAGAGGACTGAAGATTGGGTGGGACCATTTTCTGTGAAGGTGTATGAAACGTATGAGCCAATCCCGTCGGCTCTGTCTGCCGCCATTAGAAATGCCCAGGTATCTTTCTCCTCATGTGTATAAACTAGCATTGTGCGTCTTGCACCTTTGACAGGCCTATCTACAGGATAGGTTGAAAGCAAATGTTCGAGATTTGCCTTAATTGAATGAGTCTTCGAAGATCTTTCCGCTAGTTTTTTTAACCGCTCTCGAATAGCGTTGAAATTCGGTCTATCAGGTGTCACGATGGCGAATTATCCTATAATCATGAGTTCCAAGTCAAATTTTTCTTTTTCTGTTAAAATTCCCTCTATGGTAGTTAGGGCACACGTTTTTATCTCCGGTGATGTTCAGGGAGTCTTTTTTCGAAGGACGGCCAAACTGGAGGCGGAGAAATTGAGCCTGATTGGTTGGGTGCGGAACCGGCCCGACGGAGAAGTTGAGTTGGTTGCTCAAGGGCCAAAGGACAAGGTCAACCAATTTATCAAATGGTGCCGCCGCGGTCCTCCATTTGCCAAAGTCGAAAATGTCGAAGTTGAGTGGAAGAGAAATCTAGAAGATTTTGAGGAGTTTGAGATTGTTTAGCTATTTGCCGATTATTTTTCAAGCTGGAGATTTAAGTTGTTCTAATCGCATCTTTACTTGATCAATGATGTTATCTGTACTAACAATTGGCCATCCTCGCTCCGTTGAAATTCTGGACAACTCTTCGTTGGGAGAAACTGCAAATGGATTGGAAACTGACTCTAACAGTGGCAAATCATGTTCAGAATCACCAAAGGCAAAAGACTGTAATGGGTTAAATCCCGATTCTTTTATTTGAGCTATTACTTGCGCCTTTTGCGTATCCAAAGCCATGTTGACTCCAGTTTTTCCCGTATAAATTCCATTTTGGACTTCTGCTTCCAGAAGATAGCATTGCTGAATTCTCAATACTTGTGCAAGGGGAATAAATGCTTCCTTCGGAGCTCCCGAAAGTGCTACTGTTTTACCTTGAGAATTCATAAGTTCGACGAGTTCTCGGGAGAATGGTAGTAAGTTGGTTAGGTAGATTGTAAGATATTCCTGCGAAGCACTCTCTATGTCTTCTTGCCTGTATCCTCTTAATCCTTCCGAATACTGATCGACGATTGTAATTGCGAACTCTCTATAGTCTAGTTTCTTGTCACTATAACAGGCAAAATCTGCCAACATTTTTTCATAAGAATCTTGGTGAAATAAACCACGCTCAGTTAGGAATTGTGCAAAAGGGAGAATCGAGAATCCTCTTACTAGAGTGTTGTCTATGTCAAAGAAAACAAAAGTTTCACGTTCCATGTAAAAGTTAGAGTTGAAATTATAACATTTAGGCCCTTTTGATATGTAGGGCTTTTTGGATATAATTGTTTCTCCTGAAATCATGTCCATCAATATTTCTGTTTTAGGATCGACGGGGTCTATTGGTACACAAACGCTTGAAGTAGTTGATCAATTTAGGGGTCAACTTAAGGTTGTGGGACTTGCTGCCGGAGGAAACCTTAGCCGATTGCAAAAGCAAATTAAAAAATATCAGCCCGAAGTTGTTTCAGTTAAAAAAGAAGAAGATGCAAAAAAGATAGATGTTTTATGGGGAGATGAGGGCAATTGTAAAGTTGCTACGATACCTGCGGTGGATAAAGTGGTTATTGCTACTCCTGGGCTTTTTGGTATAAAACCGACGCTTGCGGCAATTAGAAAAAAGAAAATAATTGCTCTTGCAACTAAAGAGGTTTTGGTGGCAGCAGGGAGTTTGGTTACAAGTGAAGCTGCGAAACATAAGATTAAAATCTTACCGATTGATTCCGAACACTCGGCCATATTCCAATGTCTTGAGGGTAGAACGGGCCAGGAGGTAAAAAGAGTTATTTTAACTGCATCCGGCGGTCCGTTTCGAGGAATGAAGTCGAATCAACTAAAAAATATTCGGCCGGAGCAAGCATTAAAACATCCAAACTGGAAGATGGGCGCCAAAATTACCATAGACAGTGCGACACTGATGAATAAAGGGTTTGAAGTAATTGAGGCGATGTGGCTATTTGGTCTTCCACTTTCTAAAATTACCGTTGTTGTTCATCCTCAAAGCGTTATCCACTCGGCAGTCGAGTTTGTAGATGGTTCAATCCTTGCACAGATTGGGCCTTCAGATATGCGTTTGCCCATTCAATTTGCGTTGCTTTATCCTGGCAAACGCGAGGTAAATAGTTTTCGTCGGTTCTCTTTTTCTGATTTTTCCACCTTATCTTTTGAGCAGCCAGACATCAAAACATTCCGCTGTTTAGATTTAGCATATAAGGCGATATCGGCTGGTAAATCTGCACCTGCTGTTTTGACAGCTGCCAACGATGTCGCAGTTGAGGCATTTTTGGCCGGCAAGTTACCATTTGTGCGCATTCCTGATGTTGTTGAATCTGCACTTTCTACCCATAAGCCAAAGCAAATGTCGTCTTTAGTGGAAATTTTGGCAGTTGATAGTTGGGCAAGAAATAAGGCCCGTGAATTTGTAGTAAAATTTGGCAACAAATGACAAACTGGGTGATTATAGCTGCAGGCGGTCAGGGACAGAGAATGGAGTTGGGCTTCAACAAAATTTTCGCGAAGCTGGGCAGGTTTCCGGTGATTTACTGGACACTTGCTGCGTTTGAAAAAAGCAAAGTTGTTGACAATATCATTATTTGCGCAGGTGAAAATGATATCGCTAAAATTCGCGCGGTTGTCAAAGGGTCAAAGTTTAAAAAAATTCGCCAGATAGTTGCGGCAGGCAAATCCAGACAGGAGTCAACCTTAAATGTCCTGAAAGCTTTCAAGAACAAAATTTTGGGAAGTGATCTGGTTGGAGTCCATAACGCAGTCAACCCATTTGTGACCGAGGATGAAATTCGAAAAGTTTACAAAAATGCAAAACTCTTCGGTGCGGCGCTTCTTGCTCAGGCTGCAAGGGACACTGTAAAGATTACAGACGGTGAGGGATTTGTTGCTGAAACGCCACTTAGGAAGTATTCTTGGTATGCTCAGACACCGCAGGTAGCCACTTTTGAAAATTTATACAAAGCTCACTTAAAAGCTCATGAGGATAAATTCGTAGGTACTGATGATGCCCAGCTTCTGGAAAGAATCGGAATCAAACCTAAAATTGTGCCTTGTTCCAATGAGAACTTTAAGATTACTTTCACCCAAGATTTAGCGATGGCAAGATATATTTTGAGTTCAAAATTCAACCCATTCGACAAGCTCAGGGTTGATGCTGAGCAAAGTCGAAGCATCAAAGTGCAAAGTTAAAAGTGATGGAATTATATGTTTAGAGTTGGTATCGGTCAAGATTCACATAGATTTGCGAAATTGAGAAAACCATTGATTTTAGGCGGAGTCAAGGTATCAGATAAAGGAGGTTTAAGGGGTAATTCTGACACTGATGTAATTCTGCATAGTCTGTGCAATGCTCTTTCATCGGCAATTGGCGGTGATTCTTTATCTACCTGGTCTGATGAAATGTGCAGGCGGGGAATAAAGGACAGCCAAATGTACGTTTTATATATATTCAAAAAGGTAAAGAGAGAAAAATACAAAGTAGAGAATGTGTCAATCGCCCTTGAAGCCAAAAAACCTTATATAAAACTGGTCACTGTCCAGAGAATTAAAAAAAATATTGCCAGTCTTTTGCAAGTTGAAAGTACACAGGTTGGAATTACATTCACATCCGGTGAAGGCTTAACATCATTTGGCCGAGGTTTGGGAATGCAGGCAATTAGTATGGTGTTGCTTTCAAAATGATCCGCCGGAAAGCCTATGCCAAGCTGGACTTGGCAATTCACATAGACCCCAAGAAAAAGGCTGACGGATATTTTCCAGTCCATTATATTGATTGTCAGATCGATCTTTGCGACAGACTCGGTTTTGAGAATCAGGCAAAGAAAATAGAGGTGCACTGCAGTGATCCCGATGTCCCCGTCGGCAAAGATAACTTTGTTAATAGAGCCGCCCAGTTAGTCAAAAAAACAATCGGCAGAAAAAGCCTCGGAGCAAAAATTACCCTTGAGAAGAATATTCCGATAAAAGCAGGTTTTGGTGGAGGCAGCAGTGACGCGGCGGCAACGATTTTAGGATTATTAAATCTATGGAAAGTTAAGTTGGATGAAAGTCAAAAAAAGCGCATCGCAAGGTCATTGGGTAAGGATTTTTATTACAGTCTGTACGGAGGATTAAGCGAGGTTATAGGCGATGGTAAGAACTATAAGGTGACTGTCCTTTCTTCTCGTTTACCGCGTCTTTGGCTTTTGATTGTTGTGCCAAGCGAACAGAAGCCCTCGACTGCTTGGGTTTATGAGCACTTGAAAACCAAGGATATTGGCCATAATTTTGACAAATTAGAGAAACTTAAAACGGCTATTTTGAAAAGTGATAAAATAGGTATCTTGAAAAATCTTACTAATGATTTTGAAGACTTTATGTCTTTTAACTTCCCAATAATTGGTACTATCAAGACTGATTTAGCCAGAGTAGGGGCGCAGGCGACTATTATGGCCGGATCGGGGCTTTCTGTAGTCGGCTTTTTTGATTCTTTGAAGAATGTCCAAGCGGCTAAAAATAAGTTAAAAAATATGCAGGGTTTAAAAAAAGTTCTTGTGACTAAAATAAAAAACTAGTTATTCTTCGAGAGGAGTGAAGCGAAATCGAGAAGTTTGGCACAAAATTAAGGTAAGTTCTCGACTATGCTCGAACAATATGTACAAAAGAGAGCAGACCAGACCGGTAAAAATAGGCAAGCTGACTATAGGTAATGGTAATTTGGTGCGAGTTCAGTCTATGACGCAGACTCGAACACATGATGTCGCGGCGACAGTTAAGCAAATTCATGAGCTCGAGAAGGTTGATTGTGAGATCGTCAGAGTTACGGTTCCGGATATGGAATCTGCAAAGGCAATCAAAGCCATCAAAAAACAGATCAAGATTCCTTTGGTTGCCGATATTCATTTTCAGTACTTACTTGCTATTGAGGCCGCAAAACAAGGAGTCGATAAGGTGAGGATTAATCCCGGTAATATCGGTGGAATTGACCGAGTAAAAGAGGTAGTCAAAGCCTGTCGCCAAAAAAATATTCCAATCAGAATTGGCGTCAATATGGGATCTTTGGAAAAAGACCTATACGCAAAGTACGGTAAGTACGGAGTGCCTAGGGTGATGATGGAGTCGGCAACGCGTCACGTGCAGATTTTAGAGAGCCTTAAATTTTACAACATTGTGGTTTCACTAAAGGGTGACAACAGTATGATTGCCCGCGAAGCTTATATGCTTTTTGCTAAGCGCTTTAATTATCCTTTACACGTTGGTATTACCGAAGCGGGAACGCTCTGGGCCGGCAGTATAAAAAGCGCCGTTGGTATTGGCTCTATCTTGTCTAGTGGCATTGGGGATACGATTAGGGTTTCCATAGCGGATGACCCCAAGGAGCAGGTGAAAGTAGGCTGGGAAATTCTAAAATCTTTAGGTCTCCGTCAAAAGGGAGTGGAAATTATTGCTTGCCCTACTTGTGGCCGTACGGAAATTAATCTTATTGGTCTTGCAAAGAAG
>Ga0209541_10015528_pt1 | contig 11361 bp, 11 predicted proteins | sample RifCSPlowO2_01_FD_184027 | JGI IMG/M metagenome (GOLD analysis project Ga0209541, IMG submission 184027) | Groundwater microbial communities from Rifle, Colorado - Rifle CSP2_plank lowO2_0.1 (SPAdes) (version 2) | ecosystem: Environmental > Aquatic > Deep subsurface > Groundwater | place...
AAATCTGAAACCTGCGACTGAGGGTTGACACACGTCTTGAGCCTATGATATCATCGCAACAGTTCAATAAATCTGGCGCCGGACGGTAGCCAGGTTTTTTCCGTCCCTACCATAACTAAAGCTAATATAGGATGTCAAAAAAAGCCATACGCGAAAACTGGGGTAAGCCACATAAGAACCTTCCCGAATTAGACCTCACCAAAATTCAGGTCGATTCATATCAAGACTTCCTCAAAAACGGCATCCGTCAATCCCTCCAAGAACTTAATCCCATCAAAGACTTCACTGGCAAATTTTTCCAGCTGGAGTTTTCAGACCACCACCTCGGCAAACCAAAACTGTCTCCAAAAGAAGCGATGGAGAAAGGTGTCAACTTCGAGGCTCCCCTAAAAGTCACCGCCAAACTTACCAATCTTCAGACCAAAGCCGTTCAAGATCAGGAGATCTTTTTGGGCGACATCCCCTTGATGACTTCCGTCGGCACTTTTATTATTAACGGCGTCGAACGTGTCGTTGTCAATCAACTCGTCCGCTCCCCGGGCGTTTTTTTTACCCGGGAGCTCGACCCCAATAGTGGCCGTTTCCTCCATCACGCTGAAATTCGTCCTCTCTTCCGCGGCTCTTGGTTAGAGTTCTTGGTTAGTCGCAACGACCACATCTCCGTCCGCATTGACCGTCACCGTAAAATTTCCGCCACCACCCTCATTCGTGCCCTCGGTTATGAAACCGACGACGAGATCCGAAATCTTTTCAAAGATATCGACACCGATGCCGACCACCTCTACATCGAGACCACTCTTCTCAAAGACACCAGCAAGAGTAGCAACGAAGCTCTTCTCGAGTTTTATGACAAGATTCGCCCCGGCGAACCGGCCGTCGTCGAAAATGCCAAAAACCTCTTCCATCAGATGTTTTTTGATAGCCGCCGCTACGACCTCGGCCTAGTCGGCAGATACAAGCTCAACAAGAAATTGGGTTTGAATCTACCGATTGATGACGCCCACGTCACTCTTGACAAGCAGGACATCATCGCCGCCATCCGCTATATCATCAATCTCCAGAATGGCATCGGCAAAATCGATGACATCGACCACCTCGCCAACCGCCGCGTTCGCCGCGTTGGTGAACTTGTCAACCAGACCGCCTTCCGTGTCGGACTTCTCCGTTTAGAGCGCTCCATCAAGGAAAAAATGAGTATGGCTAAGGCCGAAGATTTGCCGACACCTTCCGGTTTGATTAACCCCCGTCCCATCATCGCCTCCGTCTATGAATTCTTCAGGAGAAACCGCCTTAGTTCCATTCTCGAGCAGGTCAACCCTCTTTCCGAGGTCGACAACCTGCGCCGTCTCTCTGTCATGGGCACCGGCGGCGTCACCCGCGAGCGCGCCAGCTTCTCTATGCGTGATATCAACGCTTCACAGTACTCCCGTATTTGTCCTGTCAGAAGCCCTGAAGGCCAGAACATCGGTCTGGTCACTTATCTGGCTCTTTACACCCACATCAATGAATTCGGTTTTCTCGAGTCTCCCTATTTCAAGGTTGAAAAGCACGAAAAAGACGGCAAAACCGTCATGAGAATCACTGACAAAATCGAATATCTCACCGCCGACGACGAAGAGAAGTACTACATTACTCACGCCGAAGTCGGCCGTGATGGAGATATCATTACCGACAAATGGGTCGCCGCCCGCTACGACTGTCAATTCATCGAAGTCGACGTTACTCAAATTCAATACATCGATGTCGTTCCTCGCCAAGTCGTCGGTACTTCTGCTTCTCTGATTCCCTTCATCCAACACGATGATGGTACCCGCGCCCTCATGGGAAGTCACATGCAAACTCAAGCGGTACCACTTTTAAAACCAGAAGCTCCGATAATTGGTACAGGTATGGAAGCCTCTGTCGCCGGAGCTATGGGCTGGGTTGTTTATGCCCGCCACGCCGGTAAAGTTATTAGTTCAGACGCCAATCACATCAGTATCAAACTCTCCGCGACTGATGCCAAGGACGCAGTCAAAGAAATTGCCGACATCGACTACGGTTTCGTTACTATCAAGGGAGACGTCGAAACCTATCACATCAGAAAATATCACCGCACCTCTCAGAGTACCTCCTACAGCCAATCACCCTTGGTCATCACTGGTGATGAAGTCAAAAAAGGCGACGTCATCATCAACGGCCCCTCCGCCGAGAACGGCGAGCTCGCTATCGGCCAAAATCTCTTCATCGCCTATGGTTCTCTCGAAGGTCTGGGTTACGAAGACGCCATCGCCATCAGCTCTCGACTCTTGGAAGAAGATTTATTGAGCTCGATTCACATCAATGAATACGTCGCCGACGTTATGGATACGAAACTTGGTGCCGAAGAACTAACCTCCGATATTCCCAACGTTTCTGATCCGGATTTAAGAAATCTTAGTCCCGATGGCATAGTCGTCATTGGTAGCAACGTTTCCCCCAACGACATCCTCGTCGGTAAAATTGCTCCCAAAGGCGAAACCGAACTCACTGCCGAAGAAAGATTGCTCCGTGCCATTTTCGGTGAGAAAGCCCGTGAAGTCCGCGATACATCTTTACGTATGCCCCACGGCGAGCAGGGAACCGTCATCTCCGTTCAAATTCTTGATCGCGAGGGCGGCGACGATCTCGACGCTGGCGTCATCCGTCAAATCCGTGTCAAAGTTGCCCAACTTCGTCGTATCACCGTCGGTGACAAACTCGCCGGTCGTCATGGAAACAAAGGTGTAATTTCCAAGATCGTTCCCAAGGCGGATATGCCTTACACCACCGACGGCCGCCCCGTCGATATCATGATTTCTCCTCTTTCGGTTCTTGCTCGTATGAATCTCGGCCAGCTTCTCGAAGCCGAGCTCGGACTCGCCGCCGAAGGTCTTGGTCTCAAAATTGCCGTTCCCGTCTTTGAACAGATTGACGAGAATCGCATCGGCGATCTTCTCGAGAAGGCCGGCTACCCCCGTTCCGCCAAGGTTCAGCTTTACGACGGTCGTACCGGCGAAGCCCTTGCTCAAAAAACCGCCGTCGGTGTTGCCTACATCTTGAAACTTATCCACATGGTCGAGGACAAGACCCACGCCCGTTCCACCGGACCATACAGTCTCGTCACCCAACAGCCTCTCGGCGGCAAAGCCCAAATGGGAGGTCAAAGACTCGGAGAAATGGAAGTCTGGGCCCTCGAAGCCCACAAAGCCGCCCACACTTTGCAGGAAATGCTTACCATCAAGTCTGACGACGTCGTTGGTCGTTCGAAAGCTTTCGAAGCCATTGTCAAGGGTCTGCCCATTCCCGAAAGCACTGTTCCTGAGTCCTTCAAGGTCTTGGTCAAGGAATTGAATTCCCTCTGTCTCTCCATTATTCCGACCGGCCCGGTTATTGCTGAGGAACCCGAAGTTGTTGCCCCTACACCCATTGTGGCCGATGATACTGTTGCCCCCGTTACTGACGACACTTCTTCGCCCGCCCCCACAGATGACGTTGTCGTTGAGCCGGTGAAAGAAGAAAAAGAAGACGACGATGATGATGACGAATAAAATTAAAAAGACAAAAGATAAATGAAAAATATAGTTGATTTTGCCGGACTCCAAATAAAACTCGCTTCCCCAGAAGAAATTTTGTCTTGGTCCCATGGTGAAGTCTTAAAGCCTGAAACCATCAACTACCGTACTCAGAAACCCGAAAAAGACGGTCTTTTCTGCGAGCGTATTTTTGGTCCGACCAAAGACTGGGAATGCTACTGTGGCAAATACAAACGCGTCCGCTTCCGAGGCATCATCTGTGACAAATGTGGCGTCGAAGTTACCCAGAGCCGCGTCCGTCGAGAGCGCATGGCCCACATCAAGTTGGCTACCCCAATCGCCCACGTCTGGTTCTTCAAGGGCGCCCCTAGCAAAATTTCTCTGATTCTCGACATTTCTCCCAAGAAATTGACCTCCGTGATTTATTTTTCCAAATACCTTGTCCTGGCTATCGATGACAAATCCAAAGAAGAGGCCATTGGCAAACTCAGCGCCGAAAAGGATCGAAAAGTCGAAGCCATCAGAGCCGACTACGACGCACGAATTGAGAAACTCAAAGATGAGGGCAAGGGCCAATTGGTCACCCTGAAAAAAACCGTCAAAGACAAAGACGAACAGGCCCTCAAGACCGAAGATACCAAACTCGGCTTCAAACAAAAAGTCGCTTCTATCCGTGAGCAAATGGTTTCCGAGATCAGTCTTCAGGAGGAAATCAGCCAGAAATTAGCCGACCTTATCGGCAGTGTTCAGGTCAACTCCCTTCTCTCCGAATCGGAATTCATCAAGTTCGAAGAGTACGGCGTCACCGATTGGCTCACCGTTGGCATGGGCGCCGAAGCCCTCATCGAAAGCCTCAAACGACTCGACCTCGATGCCCTTGCCGCCAAACTCCGCGAAGATGTGAAGAGCCACTCCGAAGCCAAACGTACCAAAGCCACTAAACGTCTTCAGGTCGTCCGCGGTTTGAAAAACTCCGAAGTCAAGCCCGAGTGGATGATCCTCACCGTTCTGCCGGTCATTCCCCCCGATCTTCGCCCCATGGTTCAGCTCCAAGGTGGCCGTTACGCCGCTAGCGATTTGAACGACCTATATCGCCGCGTCATCAACCGCAACAATCGTTTGAAGCATCTCATCGTCCTCGGCGCTCCAGAGATCATCCTCCGAAATGAAAAACGCATGCTTCAGGAAGCCGTCGACGCCCTCATTGACTCATCTCAAGCCAAGACCAGCCGCCGAAGCCGCACCGGCAAGACCCTGAAGAGTATCTCTGATCTACTGAAGGGGAAGCAGGGTCGTTTCCGTCAAAATCTCTTGGGCAAGCGCGTCGACTACTCAGGCCGTTCCGTTATCGTCGTCGGTCCGGAACTCAACATCAACCAATGCGGTCTCCCCAAAGAAATGGCCTTGGAGATGTTCAAACCTTTCGTTCTTCGCGAATTAATTCTCAAAGGTCTGGCCCCAAACGTCAAATCCGCCAAAAATATCATCGAAAAACGTCCTCCGGAAGTCTTCGACATTCTCGAGGAAATCACCCGCGAGCACCCCGTCCTCCTAAACCGCGCCCCGACACTTCACAAACTCTCGATTTTGGCCTTCTGGCCGGTTCTCGTCGAAGGCTCCGCTATCCGGCTTCACCCGGTCGTCTGTGAAGGTTTCAACGCCGACTTTGATGGTGACCAAATGGCCGTTCACGTTCCCTTGACCGAGAAAGCCAAAAAAGAAGCCATCAAATACATGTTCCCTCGTGTCAATCTCTTGAAGCCCTCCAGCGGCAATCCCATCAACATTCCTGTCAAAAAGGAAATGGGTATTGGCATCTATTTGATTTCTTCCGTCGATGTCACCCTTACCGCCCACTCTTCGCCTTTTGCCAGTCGGGAAGAAGCCATCACCGCCCACCAAAACGGTCGTCTAAAACTCCGTCAACCAATCAAGGTCAGATTGAATCCGGAAGACACCACTCTCACCGAGACCACTGTCGGTCGTATTCTCTTCAACCAGATTCTTCCCGAGGACTGGAGTTTCAACAACGAAGCCATGCCCGCCCGCGCCCTCAGCAATCTTTTTGAGAAGGCCATCAAAGAGCTCGACAACGAGCGCGTCGTGAAGTTGGTCGACGATATCAAGAATCTCGGTTTTGACGTAATTACCACTTCCGGTCTGTCTTTCTCCATCTCCGACAACGAACTCTTCAGCGGCAAAGAAGAGATTCTCCAAGGCGGTAATCTCAAGGCCAAAGAGATCGAAGACAACTATCGCCTCGGTCTCATCACCAATGAGGAAAGAAAGAAATTAACCATCGATATGTGGATGACCACCACCGACGAGCTCGCCGAGAAGACTTGGTCGACTTTCTCCATTGACAACCCAATCCGTACCATCATCGATACCGGCGGCGGACGTATCAACAAAAATACCATCAAGCAACTCTCCGCCATGCGTGGTATCGGCGTTGATCCTATGGGAAACTTCGTTGAACTACCAACTAAAAGTAACTACCGCGAGGGTCTTTCCATCTTCGAGTACGTTACCGCTATCCGAGGTAGCCGCAAGGGTCTGACCGACACCGCTCTTCGTACCGCCGACGCCGGTTACCTTACCCGCCGTTTAGTCGACGTTTCTCATGACGTCATCGTTCGCGCTGACGATTGTGGTGAGACCGAAGGCTTGGAGATCCGTTCCGATTATCGGGGAGCCCAGTTCGCCGCCCGACTAGTGACTCGCATTGCCGCCAAGAAAGTCATCGACCCAACCACCAAGAAAGTCATTGTCAACGCCGGAGAACTCATCACGGACGAACTTTCCAAGGTTATCAAAGACGCCAAGGTCGAAAACGTCTTTATCCATTCCCCGCTGACCTGCAAACTCCGCTTCGGTATTTGTGCCAAGTGTTACGGCAGCAACTACGCCACCAATGCCATGTCCAAGGTCGGAGATCCCGTTGGTATCGTCGCCGCCCAAAGTATCGGTGAGCCGGGCACTCAGCTGACCATGCGTACCAAACACTCCGGTGGTGTCGCCGGTCTCGACGTGACTCAGGGTCTCCCTCGCGTCACCGAACTTTTGGAAGCTCGCGCTCCGAAGATCGCCGCTCCCATCGCCGAAGTTTCCGGTAAGGTCAAGGTTTTGGAAACCGACAACGGCTATCACCTCACCATTACTCCTACCGGCAGTAGCAAAGAAGCCCGGAAGGAATACGTCGTTCCTCTGACCCTCAACCTTCTCGTCGCCGATGGTGACCTCGTTGGTGCCGGCACTCAGCTCGCCTCCGGTAGTGTCGACGTCAAGAGTCTTCTGAAGATCAAAGGTCTTCGTGCCAGTCAGGAATACCTCATCAAAGAAGTTCAGGGCGTTTACGAATCTCAGGGTATCGCTATTCATGACAAGCACTTCGAAGTCATCGCTCGCCAGATGAGTGACAAGATCAGGATCGACGAGCCGGGTGACACCCAGCTCCTCTCCGGCGACATCGTCAGCCGCGGCACCTACGAATTAGCCAACGAAGCCGTCATCGCCCAAGGAGGCAATCCCGCCACCGCCACTCACATTATTCTGGGCACCATCCGCGCCTCTCTCTACACCGATAGTTGGCTTTCTGCCGCTTCCTTCCAGGACACGACGAGCGTTTTGACCGACGCTTCCGTTCAGGGCCGGGTCGATCACCTTATCGGCATGAAAGAGAACGTTATTATTGGTCGCCTCATCCCCACGAGCAAATCTCGCGCGGCGATTGAGAATCTCTGGTAAAATATGAAATCGTCATCGCGAGGAGTGTATTCACGACGCGGCGATCCAGAAATTGTTACCTATATAGATTGCCACGCTACGCTCGCAATGACAACGAATTAAATATATGCCTACAATCAACCAACTAGTCAAAAAAGGTCGAAAACAATTGGCCCGAAAGATCAAAACTACGGCTCTGCGCAAGAGTTTTAACTCGGTCAAACGTCACATGACCACCAACACCAACCCCCAGAAAGTCGGTGTTTGCCTTCAGGTCAAGACCATGACCCCGAAGAAGCCAAACTCGGCTCTGCGCAAAATCGCCCGTGTTCGTTTGAGTAACAAACAGGAAGTCACCGCCTATATCATGGGCGAGGGACACAATCTGGCCGAACACAGCATCGTCATGATCCGCGGCGGCCGCGTTCGTGACCTTCCCGGTGTCAAATACCATATTATTCGGGGCAAGCTCGACTGCGCTGGCGTCGAGAAGAGAATTAGTAGCCGCAGCAAGTACGGCGCCCGTATGCCCAAAGCCGCCAAATAACCTATGAGAGCCCACAAAATCTACACCAGAACCATCGCTTCCGACGTCAAATACGACAGTCAAATGGTCGCCAAGCTCATCAACGCCGTCATGTCCGATGGCAAGAAATCAGTCTCCGCCAAACAGGTTTATGATGCCCTGACTCTTTTGAAGGAGAAAACCAAGACCGACGAAATCACTTATCTTACCGAAGCCCTCGAAAACGTCAAACCTCAGATGGAGGTTCGCTCTCGTCGTGTCGGTGGCGCCAGCTATCAGGTCCCGATGCCGGTCAGGAGTGATCGGAAGCAGTCCCTCGCTCTCCGCTGGATTGTCGACGCCGCCCGCGCTCGTAGCAACAGTTCTTATCACACTTTTTCCGAGAAGCTCGTCGCCGAATTGGTTGATGCTCACGAGCAGGCCGGCAACGCCATCAAGAAAAAGCTCGACACCCACCGCATGGCCGACGCCAACAAGGCCTTCTCCCACTTCCGTTGGTAAACCCCCAATTCCTGACACCGTGACACCGTGACACCGTGTCACTGTTTCCCTCCTTCACCAATAAGTCTCTCGCAAAGCGAGATCTGGCTCTGCCAGACAATTACGACCAATCGTGTTACAATTTCCCCCGTGGTAATAGGTGTAGCTCCTTAATCTCGTCATTCCGGCCCCCGAGCTCGCCTCGCTGCGAGGCGGGCCGGGAATCTATACCAATAGATTCCCAATCGGAACTGGAATGACAACAATAACTGGAGGATCAAGTGAAGAAGAATGCTAGTTGGTGGTTCGGCGCCACCTTAGGCGCAGTTTTGGCCGTTGCTTTTGTGGTGATGGTGGTGAATTTAGCCACCGGCGGCTGGGGAATGATGGGTCCATGGATGATGGGTCCATGGATGATGGGCGGATGGATCAGCCAAGTATTCTGGTTGATCGTTCTCATCGCTTTCATCGCCACCCTCGGGATTTGGGCCTCTCGGTCGGGAAAGAAGTAAAGGCGCGCCCATTGCGCCCACCCGCCCGTGGGGGAGTCTCTCCCCCACGGGTTTTATTATCATTTCTTCATTGTCATTCCGGCCTCCGAGCTCGCCTCGCTGCGAAGCGGGCCGGAATCTATTTGAATAGATCCCGGATCAAGTCCGGGATGACACCGTGTCACCGTTTCCCTCTTCACCCGTCATTGCGAGGAGGTATTCCGACGTGGCAATCCATACCAATTGGCCCAATTTGTCCAATCGTGTTACAATATACCCCATAAGTTATACGTTAGCTCCTTAAAAGCAAATCCTCCACTCCTCGTCGAGCGCCAGTTGGCTCTGTCACCCCGGGCCCAACTTGCGCTCGATAAGCGCCCGAGAAAACCATTTTTTTCAGAAAAATCGGAGGAATGAAAAATGAATAACAGATGGTCTGTGTTGGGCTTCACCCTCGCCGCTCTTGCAGTTCTTCTCATCCTTCTCCTCAGCGGAAGCTGGGGGGGCATGATGGGGCCCGGCTGGGGCTACGGCATGATGGGCCCCTGGATGATGGGGGGCTGGGGATTCGGTTGGATTGCCATGATTTTGGCATGGATGATCCCCGGCCTCTTCCTCGCCGCTCTCGTAATTTGGGCGGCGCAGGAATTGACCAAAAAAAACTATCCCACTTTCAAATGCATCCACTGCGGCACCATCGCACCCGCGAACGCACTCTTCTGTCCGCAATGCGGCCAGTCGCAGAAGTAAGGGCGCGTCGGCGCCAACCCACCCGTGGGGGAGTTTCTCCCCCACGGGTTTTTTATTTGACATAATTACATCAATTGATATAATGAACCCATGTTAAAAATAACTTATTCCGACGCCATGGAAGTTAGAAGGAATTTTGGGGCCATACTGGACAAAACGGTATATTTACGAAAATTTACCATGGTCAAAAGAGCCGGAAAAAACATGGCCGCCATAGTCCCCGCCGATGTGTTGGTTGGTTTGCAGAAATACGGCCAGAAGCTCATGGAAAAAATTACCACCGCGGCAAAAAGAAGCAATTTGGGATACGATGACGCAATAAACTTGGCCAACGACGCCAAGAGATTTTCGCGCAAAAATGCTTAAGGTTGTTTTGGACGCCAACATTTTTATTTCATTTCTTATTTCTCACCAACCGCCAATTTCGACGATTTTAGATTTGTGGGCTAAGGGAGAATTAGAGGTTTGCTATAGCGCTGAGATTTTAGAGGAGTTGGAAGCATTCCTGAAATATCCAAAAATTCGCAAATTGGTATCCGGTTTGGAGACCGAGTCTTTAATAGATGCTGTCAAAATCATGGGAATCTTGGTAGTTCCAACCAAAAAAATAGAAATTTGCAGAGACAAAAAAGACAATAAATATCTGGAAGTTAGTTTGGAATCGGTCAGTAAATTTTTGATATCCGGGGATAAAGATCTTCTGGCTCTAGGGGAGTTTGAAGGCATAAAAATAGTCAGCCCCCGTGTCTTTGTTTCCCTCCTTCACCAATAAACCCAATTGGTCCAATTTATCCAATTGTGCTACAATCCACCCGTAAGTTATAGGCCGCACGTTAAATCTGTCATCCTCGGTCCAACCGGGGATTCACAAAACCAAGGAGAAAAAAATGTCTGTCAAAAAGACCGTAACAGTGATGGCCGCCCTCCTCGGGGCGATGCTTCTCATTCTCTCGATTATGACCGGAAGCCTGAGGGATCTGCTCCTGTGGATGGGGCCGGCCAATGTGCTTTTGGTCAGCATTTGCCTCGGCCTGCTCCTAATCTTCTGGGGCAGGCACCTAATCAGGAAGTCGTCCTCCGCCAAAAAATAGGCGCGCTATCACCCAATACAAAGAAAGGAGGTAATAATGTTACCAGCCTTTGTGTTTCTGTTTTTTGGGCTGGCAGCGGCCCTCATGTTTCTTCCGACGATCATCGGAGGCATCTGGGGACTGCTGGTCTGGATGGGGCCGGCCAACACCGAAATGTTAATAGGCCTCATTCTCCTCGCCGCCCTAGTAATCTGGGCGGCGGGCAAAAAGAAGTAAGGGCGCGCCTGCGCCAACCCACCCGTGGGGGAGTTTCTCCCCCACGGGTTTTTTATTTTTGTCATTGCGAGCGTAGCGTGGCAATCCATGCCAATCAGTCAAATTAGCCCAATTCGACCAATCGTGTTACAATCTACTCGTACGTTATAGGGCACCTTAATCTCGTCATTTCTGCCCTCGGGTCGGAATCTATACCAATAGATTCCCAATCAGGTCGGGAATGACCATAAAATTGGAGGTTCGAATGAAAGGCAGAAATTGGTTGGTGATAGGCGTCTCAGCCATCACCGTCTTACTTGGACTATCCGCCGTGGCAAATCTATTGGGTTTCGATGTGGGCTATCTTAGCCCATTCAGCCCGATCGGCGGGTTTCTGGGTCTCTTGGATGTTCTCGGGTGGATCGCAGTACTAGTGAGGTGGTCGGTGCCCGAGTAAGCAGCCACCGCCTCAACCCACCCGAGGGGAATGTCCCAGGGTGGTTTTTTTATTATCCCCATGTTAAAATTAGCCTCACGTTATGGCTACCACTAGTGCAAATCAGAAAAAA
>Ga0209541_10015529_pt1 | contig 11361 bp, 10 predicted proteins | sample RifCSPlowO2_01_FD_184027 | JGI IMG/M metagenome (GOLD analysis project Ga0209541, IMG submission 184027) | Groundwater microbial communities from Rifle, Colorado - Rifle CSP2_plank lowO2_0.1 (SPAdes) (version 2) | ecosystem: Environmental > Aquatic > Deep subsurface > Groundwater | place...
AAAGGGTTGAATGCCAGCGCGGTTTGCCGCGTATTTGGGCGAGAGAGCGAGCGCACTCAATGCCCCGTGGCTTGTGCCACGGGGTCCCTTTACCTCATGTGATGTCTGTAGAAATTGGAAGTACTCTTGCGTGGTGATAGAATTGCTCCGATGAATTCCGCGGAGAAGAAAAAAATTTTTAACAGGCTGCTTTTTCGCTGGCATCGCACCCATTATCGTGACATGCCGTGGCGTCGTACGCATGACCCCTACCGCATCCTCGTTTCCGAGATCATGCTGCAACAGACGCAGGTCGATCGTGTGCGGGCAAAATATGTGCAGTTCCTGAAGGACTTTCCAAGTGTAGCGGCGCTCGCGCGGGCGCCGCTCGGTGATGTACTCCGCACGTGGTCCGGCTTGGGATACAATCGCCGCGCGCGATATCTCCATGAATGCGCGAAACAGATCTCCGCGGAACATCAGGGAAAGATTCCCGATGATCTCCATGAGTTGAAAAAACTTCCCGGCATCGGACTTTCCACCGCCGGAGCCTTGCTCGTCTTTGCGTTCAATAGAGATGAACCGATGATCGACACGAATATCCGCCGTCTCCTTGCGCGTACGTTTTTTAAGAAAAATATTCCGAATGATGATGAGCTCTATGTTTTTGCGCGATCACTCATTCCTCTGGGGAAGGGAAGAGCGTGGAATTACGCCATGCTTGATCTCGGCGCAACGCTGTGTACTGCGTGCAATCATAAGAGCGATTGCCCGCTTATAAAACTCCACGGTAAAGTCGGCGATTTTCAATATAAAAAACCGCAAAAAAAGTTTGCCGGTTCGCAGCGATTCTACCGTGGAAAGATACTCCGCTTTCTTGTTGAACACGGGACGGCGACCAACGGCGGACTTTCCCAATATCTTGGCAGAACAAAAAAAGAGGTAGGTGATCTGATCAAAGGTCTCGGACGCGAAAAGCTCGTCGCGTTTCAGGGAAACAAAATTATCCTGCCGCGTCGTTAAGAGGGATAGTCCAAATAGTTGCTGGTTACTGCTATACTGAGTATTCCTATGGGTGCACTATTTGAACCCTATAAACGGGCGTTTGCCGCAAGCGGGCCGATACTTGTTCGTCACGTATTTCTCCTCGTCAACGGAGTCATTTTTGCCGTTGTGGCGCTGCTTTTTCTCTTCGGAGAAAAGGAAGCGGCAATTTTTCTCGGCATCATCATCGTTTTCAATATTTTTCTTGGCGTCATTCAGGATTTTCGCGCACGGGTGGCGCTCGAAAGACTTCAGCTTTTAACGGCGCTTCGGGTCATCCGCCTGAATGAAGATGGGACGGAAGATCGCGTGCTGACGGAAGAAATAAAGAAAAACGATCACATCAGACTGCGGCTTGGCGATCAGATACCGTGCGACGGCCTGCTTATCGATGCGACCGGTTTTGAGGTCAGCGAGGCGCTCATTACCGGAGAATCCGATTCATTCCCCCGCGGAAAAGGCGAGCAAGTTCTTGCGGGAAGCATCGTCGCCGCAGGAACCGGCGTACTCCGAGTGGAAAAAGTGTTTTCGGAAAGCCGCATTGCTCACATGACCGCCGGCATCAAGCGATACGCGGCAAATCCGAGTCCCATTCAGCATGCGATCGATAAGATCATCAGTTATTCGGGATATATTCTTCTTGCCTCGCTCGCGTTCACCGTTTTTCGCGGCATGTTCGCCGGCGAACCGTGGGTGCAGATCGTGAAACATGCCGGTGCGCTGGCAAGCACGATCGTTCCGCAGGGGCTTGTGGTCATTACGACGCTCCTTTTTGCGTTCGGTGCGGCGAGCTACTCCCGCCGGCACGTGCTTTTTCAGGAGATCAATGCGACGGAAAAACTCGGACGGATAAAAAATCTTTGCATGGATAAAACGGGAACGCTGACGGACAACAAGCTTTCTGTTGAATATATGCACCTGGCCGAAGGCGCTCAAAAACATGAAGCGGAAGAATTCATGGCGGCCTATATCCATGGATCAGGCGATTCTTCGCAGACGATCAAAGCGGTCGAACAATTCCTTGGCCGCACGTATATCGGTGACGTCAAAGCGGCACTCCCTTTTTCTTCGTGGCGGCAGTATGGCGCCGTGCTGATGAATGATGTGGAAGAAAAATATAAAGAGGCGGGTATCATGGTCGGTTCCCCGGATATCTTTCTCCGGAATATCGCGGACGCGAAGGAAAGAGCGTGGCTGGAAAAATTAGTCTCGACATATTCCGAGGAGGGGAAACGCGTGCTTTGTCTGGTGCGTTTCAGCGGCACGGCATTGCCGCGTGAATTAAAGAAGATACACCTTTCGGTTGCGGCGGTCTTCGTGTTCAGAAGCACGCTTCGCGAGGGTATTCACGGCGCGATAAAGTTTTTTCAGGACAGAGGCGTCCGCATCCGAATACTTACCGGCGACAATCCGGCTACGGCTCGCGCGGTCGCTTATGCAACCGGGGTGAACGAGACCGACAAGATCGTGACGGGCGCCGAAATGGAAAAATGGAGCGAAGAGGATTACCTTTTGAACGTTCCGCTTTATACGATATTCGCCAGGATCGTGCCGGAACAAAAAGTGAAGATCATTGAGGCGCTCAAAAAAGACGGATTTACCGCAATGGTCGGCGACGGAGCGAACGATGCGCTCGCGATAAAGAGATCGGATCTCGGCATCGCGATGTTCGACGGAGCTCCGGCCACGAGACAGCTTGCGGCGGTCGTTCTGATGAACAACAGTTTCACCGCGCTTCCCGGGGGAGTGAAATTGGCCGATAACTTCATCAGGAATATCGAGATCTTTACGAGTATCTTTCTTCACGGATCGTTCCTCGGATTTTTCCTTTTTGTGATGGTCAGTATGTTTGGATACGCGTTTCCGCTCACCCCGCTCAATATCACATTGATCAACTATTTTTCCGTCGGATTACCGGGAATGCTGATCACTTATTGGGCGATACGTCCGGCAAAAGATATTCCGCCGGCAAGCACGGAACGCTTTTTAAAACGCATCCTGCCTTTTCCGCTCATTGCATCGGTCATTTCAGCCGCCGCGGCAACGGCCGTGTTTATCACGAGTCCTGACTATCTGAAAGCCGCTGAATCGAATACGCTGGTGATCATCGCTTTTATCGCACTCAGCTATATATTTTTCATACTTGCACCCGGCATGTACGGCGCCGCCGCGGCACCGCAAAAGAAAAGAAACGCACTGCTCCTTTGCGTCCTTGAGGTAGTGCTCTTGTGGTGTGTTTTTCAAATACCGATCTTCCTGCGTTTTTTCGACATCACACTGCCGCTTCCCAGCGAGACGAGCATGCTCACCGCCCTTCTCATCTCACTGTTCGGCGGCGCACTTATACCTTTCTCCATGAAGTTTTATTCGCTCAAAAAACAAAGAATATAAGACATATTATGGTGGTGCACCCGCCGCAACGAATGCTTGCTCAGAGACCTTTTTTATGTTAAAAGAAAAAAGTGTCAACGATCATCGTGAAATGGCTCATCAATGCCCTGGCGATACTTTTCGTGGGCCAATTTCTCCCCGGGATCCATGTGCTGGACTATATGGCCGCGCTTTGGGCGGCTTTAGTTTTGGGTATCATCAATACGCTGATCCGCCCGCTACTTTTCCTCATTACACTTCCGATCAATATTGTGACGCTCGGATTGCTGACATTTCTTATTAACGGTCTCATGTTCTGGCTGGCAACTCAATTCGTGAAGAATTTTACAGTCGACGGCTTCTGGTGGGCGGTGCTCGGCGCGCTCATTGTCTCAGCCATCGCAACCGTGCTTGATCGTCTTCTCCTTGGCAAGGATAGAAAGGTCGGTGGAACATAAAATAAAATCTATGAAAAAAAAGATCCGCATCATCACCCATAACGGCTCCTTTCACGCAGATGAACTTCTTGCCGTCGCCGCCTTGGAGATCCATCTGAACGGGGCGCCTTATGAGGTGATACGCACACGCAACCCGGAGGTGATCAAAACGGGGGACTATGTCGTTGACGTGGGACTGGTATACGATCCCGCGACGAATCGTTTCGATCATCATCAAAAAGGAGGAGCAGGCGAACGCAACGGCATCCCTTACTCCTCGTTCGGATTAGTTTGGAAACATTACGGCGAAGAATTGTGCAGATCGAAAGAAGTGGCGGACGGCGTCGAGTCCCGCATGGTGTACCCGATCGATCTTGCGGACAATGGTGTCGATGTCTACACGCCCACACTTGATGGAGTTCATCCCTACCTTCTTCACAGCATTGTTCAGGCGATGCGGCCGACGTGGAAAGAGGGGGAAATACAGGATGTGCGTTTTGTGGAACTTGTTCCGCTCATGCGGCGTTTGATCGAGCGCGAGATCGTCATGGAGCAGGACCGGCTGGAGGGCGCCCGGATCGTTCAGGAGTTTTATCGGAAATCATCGGACAAGCGGGTCGTTGTTATTGATGGACAATATCCGTGGCAGGAAGAACTTGCGAAACATCATGAACCGTTTTACGTCGTGAAGCCGCGGCACGAAGGCAATGCCTGGCAGGTTGAATGCGTACGCGATGACGTCTATTCATTCACGAATCGCAAATCACTCCCGGAGCATTGGCGCGGGCTCTCCGGAGACGAGCTTGTTCGCGCGACAGGGGTCAACGATGCGGTCTTTTGCCACAACACCGGCTATATTGCGGTCGCAAAATCGAAGGAGAGCGCGCTCCAACTCGCGCAGATCGCGCTCTCAGCGTCTCAGGAGAATGGTTTTGACGGTGTTCACCAAAAAACAAATGTCCTTTGTTGACGAATTAACGATCTTCATCAAAGCCGGTGACGGCGGGGCCGGTGTGGAGCGGTGGCGTCACGAAAAAGGAAAAGAATTCGGCGGACCTTCCGGTGGGGATGGCGGCAGAGGCGGCAGCGTTTATGTTGTGGGCTCGCGCGATCTTGGTCTCCTCTTCAACTATCGCCACAAAAAAGATTTCAAAGCCGAAAACGGCACTCCGGGAGCGAAAAATAGTCTTCACGGGAAAAACGGTGAAGATCTCGTCATTCCCCTCCCGCTTGGTTCTGTGGTAACAAACCTCAAAACGAAAAATTCCGTACACGTGCTTACCGAGGGTAAAAAGATCCTTTTGCTCTCCGGTGGCGACGGCGGTTTCGGAAATGAACACTTCAAGAGAGCGACAAATCAGCGGCCGAAGAAAATAACCCCGGGTTATCCCGGCGCAGAAGCGAAATTTTATATCGAACTTCAGCTTGTCGTCGATGTCGGGTTCGTCGGATTTCCGAATGCGGGCAAATCATCGCTTTTGAACGCGCTCACGAATGCGAGCGCAAAGGTCGGATCGTACCAATTCACGACGCTCGAGCCGAATCTCGGAGCGCTCTACGGCTATATACTTGCCGATATCCCGGGACTTATTGAGGGTGCTTCGGAAGGGAAAGGGCTCGGACACAAATTTTTGCGGCACATCAAGCGGACAAAGATGATCGCACATTTGATCTCGCTTGAGAACGAAGATGTCGCGGACGCGTACCGGACGATCCGCAAAGAACTCGAACAATATGATGAGAAACTTGTCCTGACCGGAGTCGAAGGGTTGACGGCAAAGGAAGAGATCATCATTCTCACGAAGACCGATCTCGTGGACGGAGAGACGCTAAAGAAGGCGCAAAAAGAATTATCGGTGCTGAAGAACCGGCTGTTCTCGCTTTCGATCTACGACGACGCCGCGCTCAAAGATTTCTCCGATGCGCTGGTGAAGTTGTTAAGAAAAAAAATATCTGCATCCCAATAACACATGCCTTTTGCAGACCTCTTTTCACATTGGTTCTCGTACTCGATTATCGGAGCACTTTGTTTTGGTGTTTCCATGGCGCTCTATAAGTGGCCGGCGCACGATAAAGCAATCGACACCAATGCACTCAACACTTGGCGAAACATCGTTCAGCTTTTACTTGCATGCCTCTTTTTCTATGGAAGCTTCACCTTTGTCCTCGGCGACACCATTCTGATTGCATTTTTGCGTGGGGGATTATTTACGGCGCTGACGTTGCTCCAAATGTATGCGCTCACAAAGGTAGAAACGAACACTCTTTATCCGATCACCTCTACATTCTCGTTGCTTGTCGTTATTGTGGTGGGGATATCGTTTTTTCACGATGCGATAAGCATGTTGCAATTGCTCGGTATGCTCCTTGCGGTAGTTGCCATCTATTGCTTCAGCTACAGATCAGGCAAGTGGAAGTGGGGAAAAAAGGAATCCTACATCGGCATTGCCATTGTTGTTTTCTCGGCCATATCAAATATTGTGCATAAACTGGCCGCAGACATGGGGGATATTTATAATTTTCAAATCTGGCTCTATGTGTTTATTTTTGCAACGGGACTTATTCCACTTTTCATTCAACACAAAAAAGAAACATTCGGAAAAATGTGGCACAGGAAATCGTTCCTTGCCGGTGTGGCAATCGCCATTTTTTCATTTCTTGGTGCGTATGCGCTCTTGGTGGCACTCACCAAGGGGCCGCTCTCCCTCGTTCAGACGACTAATTCCGCATACCTTTTTGTTGCGGTGCCGTTCGCGGCATTTTTGTTCAAAGAAAGCCTCACTGCGAAAAAAGTTTTATTGATACTCCTCGCATTCGTCGCCATTGCCATCATTCGCCTTGGATAATTCGAGTTTTCCGACGAGCCGCTCGAATTGTCAAGCGGCAAAAGTTTGGGCACATTGTGTGCTACAATTCCATCATTATGCCCCAATATAAGGCAACAATTGGTTTGGAAATCCACGCGGAACTGAAGACGGCGATAAAGATGTTCTGTCGCTGCAAGAATGATCCCGACGAAAGCCGCCCGAATTGGAATATCTGTCCGGTGTGTACCGCACAGCCCGGGACACTCCCGGTCATCAATAAAAAGGCAGTCGAACACGTGCTTCGCGTCGGCCGAGCGCTCGGATCGACGCTTGCGGATTTCACCGAATGGGATCGCAAAAATTACTTTTACCCGGACATTCCGAAGGGTTACCAGATCAGCCAGTACAAATATCCGCTTGTTTCGGGCGGCTCGCTTGCGGGCGTTCTCCTTACGCGCATCCATCTTGAGGAAGATACGGGCACTTCGAAACACGATCGCGGCGATTATTCGCTCATCGACTACAATCGTGCCGGTGTGCCGTTGATGGAGCTCGTGACGGAGCCGGTCATCCATGACGCGGAAATCGCTGTCCGGTTCGCGAAAGAATTGCAGCTCCTGCTTCGCTCTCTTGGCGCCTCCGATGCGAATATGGAAAAAGGGGAGATGCGCGTTGAAGCGAATATTTCGATCTCCGAAACGGATACGTTCGGAACAAAAGTCGAGGTCAAAAATCTGAATTCGTTCAAATCGGTTGGGGACGCGATCGCATTCGAGATCAAACGCCACGCCGAAGTGCTCGAGCGCGGAGAAAAAGTCGTACAAGAAACGCGCGGCTGGGACGAAAATACGGGAAAGACGTGGAGTCAGCGCAAGAAAGAAAGCGCGAACGATTACCGCTATTTTCCCGAGCCCGACCTTCCGAAGTTGATGGTGACCGAAGTGTTCGGAAAAGATCACGAAAAGCTTCCCGCATTGCCGGAGTTGCCGTGGGAGAAACGCGAGCGGCTGAAAAGGGAATTTGGGTTTTCCGACACTATCGTTGAAATGTACGTCAGCGATCAAACGCTCGGTAATTTTTTTAAAGAAATTAGTGGCATGGAAACCAATCAAGAACTTGTCAAACTAGCGTCAAATTATATTTCATCAGATCTTGCTGCGCTTATGAAAACCGCGAATTCAACACTGGGGAAGGTAACCGCACGCAACTTCATGGGACTTATGGGGATGCTTTTCATGGGTGAACTTTCTTCGCGTGGAGCGAAAGATGCGCTTACCGTGTTATTTAATGAAGGAGGCGATCCGGAAACGATTGTCCGTTCATGTGGTCTCATTCAAAAAAGCGATACTGATTTTCTTGAAACGATAGTAAAAGACGTTATTGCCACAAACGAAAAAGTGGTTGCGGAATATAAGGCGGGGAAAGAAGCATCGCTTCAGTTTTTGATCGGACAAGGCATGAAGGCAAGCAAAGGAAGCGCGAACCCGAAAATATTGGGAGATCTGTTCAAGAAACTGCTTGGATAGATGAAAAAACGGGCGTTTTTCATGCGATAAACACATTGTGATTATCGGCTGTTGTTGTATTCTATAGAGATGGATCCTGTAGTGAGCTTTCAGTTTGATCATGTTCTGTTGCAGTTCGCTCAAGGCGTAAAATATCCGGTTTATGTTAAGGTGCCCACGCAACTTTAAGAGAAGAACTAAGAACATAATCACCGATTAAATTTTTTGACCAAACCATATCAGTAATGGAAAGTTATTTTACTTAACAGTAAAGAGAGCATATTATAATCAACGAACGAGGACTGGTCGAAAAATTAATCAAACTGAAAATCTACTACAGGATGGATACTGACGGAAAAACTCTCGCTGAACTTTCTCATGAGCCCAAAGAGAAGCGGTACGTGACGCTTGATGTCGGGAGCAAGATCTCCGGATATACGAAAGATTATCTTGACCGCCTGTGCCGGCTCAATAAGATCGAACATCGCTCATGGATAAAAGGAGGTTTTGTTGTGGAGCTTGATTCGTTGCTTCGTGAGACCCACACGCTCCTTATTTCCGACGAGGAAATAAACTTTATCGACAAACGGGAACTCACCGGACCGCGTGAAGAAACCGTAACACCGTCTTCGTCCGCACAAACTGTGCCGCAACAAAATTCCAGATTGCCTGCCCAGTCCGCTGTGGAGGCAGCACAGCCGGCGGCTCAAAGCGAAAAGGAAAGTCTCCCGAGCATTTCTCGGGCAACCATTGAGATACCTCTCCAGAGAACACCGATCAGACCTGCGGGTTCTCCGGCATCCATACCGACGTCAGTACCGGTTTCCACACCTTTTGCTTCATCATTTGCGCGAACTTCTCCTGCGCAGGCTCTTCCTCAGGAAAGTCCAACGCCGCCTGCTGTGAAAGACGTAGAGATCTCCGCACCTGTTTCTCCGGCGGCTCCTTCGCAAGTTCCGTCTCCCGTTTTCACCCCGTCTCTTCCGCGAGAACCAATACCACCGCCTCGGCTGATAACAATTACGCCGCAGCAAAATTCCGATCAGTCGGCAAAATCAGACCAGAAGCCTTCCGCATCAGTTTCACACAGTGATGAATGGGACGCGCTTCTTTTCGGGAGCGTTAATGATATTCCTGAACCGCAAAAAGCAATCACACCTCCCGCACCTTCGTTGTATCAGACGCCGTCCGAGTATCGTCCTATTCGGACTTCCGTTGATCCTACTCCTCACCACGATGACGCCCCTCTTTTTCCATTTTCTCTAGAAAACGCATTAAAAAAAGAAAATGTTCCCGTAGAACAAAAGGCGACTTCTGTGAGTACTGAAAAAATTGCTGTGCCGATTCCAGAGTCGCAACCGATACGACCTCTGCATTTTACCCTTCCGATTTCTCCCCAAACGCCTGTCCTGACTGCGTCATCGCTCCCCAAACTTGCTGAAGAGCATCACCTTACAACCCCCGAGCCGCATTCGTTGGCAAAAAGTCCGGGGCCCAACTGAAACGGGCGATAGACTCCCTCAGGATTTCCTCATATACTATTAGAACCTATCTCAAAATAAACCGCTTAAAACATGATCCACCACGAACGACGCTTGGCGAACAGCAGATTGAAATTTCGGCTACAAAGTCGTAAAACCTCGGTCGTCGTAGCTTTGGCTACGCCTCCTTCAGTTTTTCGACTTTTCGCTTCGAAATTTCTACCTTCTGTTCAGTCATTTATTTTGAGGTAGGTTCTAGAGATAAATAATTTACATCACCATGGGAAAAAAGGTACGTGTCGCGATAAACGGATTCGGGCGCACCCCGAAGGAAAGCATCCCAGTAGTACAGCAAAAGCTGACTACGGGACAGGAAGCTTCCTACGGGGCGAGAGGAGAGAAATTTATTCATAGTTATATATTCTTTTCATGAGTACGCGAATTGCCATCAATGGTTTCGGGCGCATCGGACGGGCATTCTACAAACTTGCGCGCACGCGTCCGGAAATTGAGATCGTCGCCGTCAACGATCTTGGCGATCTTGAGAACATGGCGTACCTCTTGAAATACGATACCGCTTATGGTCGGGCGGATTTTGCTGTGGAGGTCGTCCCTGTCGGAGGCCAGGAGGAACCGGGTTTTATCGTCCAAGGGAAAAAGGTGGTCTTGGTGCAGGAAAAAGATCCGACGAAACTTCCGTGGGGGAGACTCAACGTTGATGTTGTCGTCGAATCAACGGGAATGTTCACTTCTTTCGACAAGGCAAAGGTGCACCTCGATGTCGGCGCGAAACGCGTTGTCGTCACCGCTCCGGTCAAAGGGGGAAGCATGGAGGGCGTGGCGCCAAATGGGAACGGGTGCATTGAGTGCGCTCCGGGTATTTTTGGCGTCACCGTACTCATGGGGATCAATGAAAAACAGCTTGCTCATGCACACATTTCTTCGAATGCGTCGTGCACCACTAACGCCGCATCCCCGGTCATGCAGATACTTCACGAGACCATCGGTATCGAAAAGGCGCTCTTGAACACAACCCATGCATATACGGGTACGCAAAAGATCGTCGACGGTCCCGGTGGCAAAGATATGCGCGGCGGACGAGCGGCGGCGATGAACATGGTTCCCGCCTCGACGGGTGCGGCGGTCGCTGTGACCGAGGCCATTCCAGAACTCAAGGGAAAGTTCGACGGCATCGCGGTGCGCGTCCCAGTCATTACTGGATCCCTTGCCGATATCACCTTTATCGCAAAGAGAAATACGAGTGTCGAAGAGGTGAATAAGATCTTAAGCGATGCCGCAAAAGATCCGCGATGGCACGGGATATTCGCGGTCACGAATGAGCCGATCGTCTCCTCGGATATCGTCGGTGAGCTCTATGGCGCGATCGCTGACCTCGACATGACGCGCGTCGTCGACGGAAATCTCGTCAAAGTGCTTTCTTGGTATGACAATGAGATGGGGTATACCAATACGCTCGTCATGCACGTTCTTGAGGTGGCAAAGTATTTGTAAATTTGGCGCACTTCTCGTCCTTTCTTCAGCAAGTCGCATCAACATAAATTAACTACGTCTCCACGACATTGCTTCAGTCCAGGACGTCGGATTGCATCCAAATTTCGAGATAGTCCAAAATTTGGCTTAATAGTAAATTTGTGAGGCTAATATCATGATAAGGTGGCTCTATTAAGAGCTAGTTGAGTAAATAATTATGACGCAATTTAAAAAAACACAAACCATG
>Ga0209541_10015530_pt1 | contig 11361 bp, 10 predicted proteins | sample RifCSPlowO2_01_FD_184027 | JGI IMG/M metagenome (GOLD analysis project Ga0209541, IMG submission 184027) | Groundwater microbial communities from Rifle, Colorado - Rifle CSP2_plank lowO2_0.1 (SPAdes) (version 2) | ecosystem: Environmental > Aquatic > Deep subsurface > Groundwater | place...
TTCTGAGCTTCATAAAACTTTCGAATTGTTTTGACAATTATATCAGCTTCTTTTGTCGACATGTAGGGAAAAATTGGCAATGATAGGATTTCTTTTGCATGTTTTTCACTTATTGGAAAGTCTCCCTTTTTGTACGGAAGATCTGACAACGCTTTGTGAAGATGAATAGGTTTTGGATAGTGAATCCCTGCGTAAATTTTATTCTTATGAAGGTATGCAAGAAGCTTATCTCTGTTATTAACTCGTACAACGTAGAGGTGATAATTCGACTGACTTCCCGGAATTTCAATTGGTATTGCTAGCACAAAATTTCTGAGCTGTTTATTGAAATACTTTGCAATTCTTCTTCTCTCTTTATTCCATTTGTCTAACTCCCTAAGTTTTATTCTTAAGATAGCTGCTTGTATTGTGTCAAGCCGATTGTTGTACCCCTTTTCAATATGAATATATTTTTTAGCCTGACCAATATGTCTTAGGATGCGAATTTTATCTGCGAACTTTTTTTTATTAGTGACCACCGCTCCTCCGTCACCATAAGCTCCCAGATTCTTACCAGCGTAAAAGGAATAACACGCGATATCACCAAAAGTTCCTGCCTTTTTGTTGTTTAGAGTCGAACCATGGGCTTGAGCTGCGTCTTCAATAACGAATAAATTATGCTTTTTTGCAATTTTTGAAATTTTATCCATTTCACAAATTTGTCCATAAAGATGTACCGGAAAAATCGCCCGGGTTTTTTTGGTAATTTTTTTTTCGATTTTATTCACGTCAATATTGTATGTATCGGGATTTATATCAACTAGAACAGGTTCTGCTCCTAAATATATTATTGGCAATACTGTGCTAATAAAGGTATTCGCCTGGACAATGATTTCATCTCCTGGTTTAATACCAATTGCCCGAAGTGCAAGCATGATTGCATCACTACCTGATGAAACACCCACCGCAAACTTCACTCCGCAGTAATTTGCAAAATCCCGTTCAAAAAGCTCGACCTCTTGTCCTAAAATGAAATCTCCTTTTTTTGTAATTTTGCGGATTGCACGAATGATTTTTGGCTGAAGTTTTCTATCCTGACGAACAATGTCAACAAGCGGAATCATGCAACGATTTTATTGTATTCAAAAGCTTAATGCAATGATCTATAATATCGCATATGAATTATAAATCAATACCCCCCCATATCCATAAAAAACCCGAGAAGAACAAACCGATAATTTTTTTTGATCTGGATGGAACCCTAATTAATGTAAAAGACAGGTACTATGAAGCACATAAAGATGCGTGCATAAAAGCAGGAATAAAAACAGTTAATAAGAACGTCTACTGGAAGAAGAAAAGGGGTGGGATAAAAGAATCAAAAATTATTAAAATTCACCCTAACCTTTTTAAAAAATACGAGGAAACTAGGGTTTCAAATTTAGAAAAGACCGAATTTTTAAAATTAGATATTGTAATCCCGGGTGCGCCAAAAGTTTTAAACGTGCTTAATAAAAAGGGTTATGAAATTTATTTGCTTACACTGAGGCGCAATAAAAAAAAATTACTTGATCAGTTATCATGGCTTGGTCTAAAGCAGTATTTTAAAAAAATAGTCTCTGTCTCTCCTTCAAATAAGCCATACGAAGTTAAAATGAGAGTAGTTAAGAAAATTATTAAAAATAAAAAAAATCCTGTCTATGTAATTGGGGATACAGAAGCAGATATTCTTACAGGAAGAGAGTTAAAAGCATCAACTGTTGGTGTGTTGACAGGGATTAGGAATAATGATTTACTACAATCTTATAAACCTGATTACATAATAAAGAACATTATTTTTTTACTTGATATAACTTTATGAAAAGAATTTTAGTAACAGGGGCAGGAGGTGCTCCTTCCACAAATTTTATTAGGTCTCTTAGGAAAGCTCCAGAAAAGTTTTATGTTGTAGGCGTGGACTCAGATAAATACCATCTAATGCGGGCGGAGGTTGACAAAAAATACTTAGTTCCTCCTGCAACAAATCCACTGTATGTAAAAGTTATAAACAGCATAATTGAAGATGAAAAAATAGATTTTATGCATCTACAAAACGACATGGAAATAAGTTATGTAAGTGAAAATAGGGAAAAAATAAAAACAAAATTATTCTTGCCAAGCAAAAAAACAATAAGAATATGTCAAAATAAATTTATTTCTTTTGAGAAATGGAAGAAAGCAGGCATTAAAACTCCAAACACAATGTTAATTAATTCCCAAGCCGATTTAAAAAATGCATTTAAAAAATACGGAGGGAAAGTGTGGATTAGATTTACCACAGGAGCTGCAGGAAAAGGATCTTTGCCGGCTTTTGGATTTGATACAGCTAAAAACTGGATTAATTTTCATAACGGTTGGGGGAAATTTACTGCTGCAGAGATGCTTGAGAAGACCAGTACCACATGGATGTCAATATGGCACAATGGAAAACTCGTAACAGCCCAAGGGAGAAAAAGGCTTTATTGGGAAATGGCAAAGGTTTCACCGTCTGGAATAACCGGAGTTACAGGCACCGGAGTAACTGTATCCGACCCTTTATTAGATAAAATTGCAATTAAGGCTATTAAAGCGATTGATAAAGCGCCTCACGGACTTTTTGGAGTGGACCTTACCTATGATTCAAAAGGAATTCCTAATCCTACAGAAATAAATATCGGAAGATTTTTTACTACTCATCAATTCTTTACAGAATCCGGATTGAATATGCCTTATATATTTACGAAGCTCGCTTTTGGAGAAAAAATCACCCCCCTTAAGAAAAAAATAAATCCATTAAAAGAGGGACTACTATGGATTAGGGGAATGGATTTTTATCCCATCTTAACAGAAGAAAATGAGGTAGAAAAAAATGTTAAAGAGCTTAAAAAAAGAATGAAATCACTTTAAACATGAACATCTTAATAACTGGTGCATCAGGTTTTCTAGGTAGAAATTTTAAAGAAAAAGCTTTAGCAAATAAAATATTTAGCATTAGCAATTCCTCAAAATATATAAAAATTAAAAACGATTATTTTTTTGATTTAACAAACAAGTCCCATGTATCGCTTTTTATAAGCTCTACGGGAAAAGAAAAAATTGATTTTCTATTTCATTTTGCAGCTATAACACCCTTTAATAATCGTCACGATTTTAAAAAAGATATAGAAATTTCAAAAAATATCAGGAAGATTTGTCTCGCCCTCAAAATACCGTTTTTAGCCTTCTCGAGCGGATGGGTTGTATACTCACAAAATGACAAAAAACCATTCCGTGAAAATTCATCTTTATATCCTAACACTGAATACGGAAGATCAAAACTTAAAACAGAAAAATATTTTAAAAAAAACCTCAGTAACACAACTTTCATTTGTCTTAGGTTAGCAACGGTTTTCGGTCCAGGACAAACTTCTTCCGGCTTTATTCCTAATCTTACAAAATCGGCAATACAGACGAAAAAAATAACGGTTTATAATCCTGACTTAGAAAAAGACTACATGTTCATAGATAATCTCATAGCTGCGCTAAATAATTTACTAAAAGTGAAAATTAATAAAAAAATTGATATGAATGTTGGGAGTGGACGAACGTACAAAATCATAGATATTGCAAGAAAGGTACAACAAATTTTTAAAGAAAATTTTAATGAGGATATAACAATCGAGATTAAAGATTACTCTTCAAAAGATAATAATTGTAACTATATGGACATTTCAAGATCTCTAAAAGTTCTTGGCGACTATAATAAAGTAAACATTGAAAAAGGATTGAAAGAATATGTTTATTGGGCAAAATTAGTAAACGCGTGATCTAGGAACAGAATAGGAAGTAAGCTCCAAAACACTTTAAGCAAGCTACATTATACCGACCGGCCGACCCCCAGATTGAAGAGATTTTTGTGCGGCTTCAATAATTTTAACAACTAAGTAACCATTCATTCCATCTGATATAGGAGCTTTATTAGTTTTAATCGAATCTACAAATGCTCTGCACGCATTTACAAGCGCTTCCTTATGTATTATGGAAGGAATAATAATATCTCCTGTTCTATACTGATAGCCGCTCGTTGATAGTTCTTTAGAGGTTTTATTGATTGAGATCCCGTAATCATAGACTTTAATTTTCTCAGTGCTTTCAAGATCGTCGTAAACGATCATTTTCTTTGTACCTGCAATAAGCGTCTGTCGAATTTTAACAGGAGAAAGCCAAGAAAGTCTGATATGAGCGCTTTTTTTTCCGCGAAATTTAAACGAAAGATAAGCGGTATCTTCAAGTTTTTTGATGGCGTGAGAATGAGCAAATGCGGCAACTGAAAGAGGAGCCTCTCCCATTAAATAGAGCATTATCGATATGTCATGGGGTGCCAAATCCCAAACCACATTCGTATCCGGTTGAAAAAGACCCAAGTTTATCCTGGTTGAATCAAAATAATAAATCCTTCCAAGTTTTTTCTTCAAAATTAATCTTTTAATCGCCTGAATGGCTTCCGTGTAAAGAAAAATGTGGTCTACAAAAATAATTTTCTTCTTTTTTTGTGCCAGTTCAACCAACTCTCTTGCTTGTGATTCTGTGTTGGTAAATGGTTTCTCTACCCAAATATGCTTATTAGCAATAAGAGCTTTTTTTGCAAGCGGAAAGTGTGTTGAAGTCGGCGTAGCAATAACCACCGCATCTATTGATCGGTCTTTAATCAAAGAGTCGTAATTTGTCGTAATATTTATTTTTGGATATTTTCTCTTAACTAGAGCTAGTTTAGTCTTATCAAGATCGCAAACAGAAACAATCCTTACATCTTCATTTTCTGAGAAATTACGAACTAAATTTGGTCCCCAGTATCCATAGCCAACGACAGCTATCTTAATTATCTTCGACATAAATTACTTCTTTAAATATTTCTTAGAACTTCCGATAATTTTCCCAGGAACTCCGGCAACTATCGAATATGGTGGAATTTCAGTTCCCTCCGGCACGATACATCCTGCACCTATAACACTATGATGACCAATATGGGATCCCATTAAAATTACTGCTCCCGCCCCAATAAAACAATAATCTCCTATTGTTGTTTCCTTAGCGTCGATAACATCTATTTTCCCTTCACTGATGCAACGACGAACAGTTGAGTGTGTTAGAATTTGAGCTCCTGACGCTATATTACAACCTTTCCCGATTTTAAGCTCTGCGTGCTCCCCGTCAATTAAAGTAAAGGCTCCTATCCAAGTATCCTCTCCAACTTTAGGATTACCGGTAACCCAAGCGTGTAGATTATACTTATTTTCCGGTAAGCCATGATTTTTTTGTCTCTTGTTCTTTGTAATTTTCCTCATATTTTTCGGGCTCTTATGCAAACTTGATAAAATCCCTTCGCATAATAGTCTTTTTTAAACATATTTTCAATAAATGGTAATTCCGGCATATTTCTCCCGAATACATATTTAAAAAAATAAAACGCCCAAGCATGAAAGGCAGTCATAAATGAACCATTAACGAATACATTCTCCGTCTTAAACCCAGCATCAGACAACATATCCTTTAGCTGCGAAGATTTATAGTGTCTGTGTCCTACCAACCAGTACGCAGGATCAAGTAGGTCAGAAAGGAAATTTTTACTCATTGTAGTTAGAAAAACGTATCCACCAGGCTTAAGCACTCTATGTATCTCTTTTAACGATGTGAGCTCGTAACCAATTGGAATATGTTCGATCACAGCCCAGAAGGTGACAACATCAAACGAATTTGGCCTAAATGGGAGTGCGTGAGCAGATGCAACCACGGTTTTAACATTAGGAAGATTTTTTTTAAGAACTTTTAACGCCTTCTCTTCTATATCAACCGCCGTAATACGTTTCGCAAGACCATTTATTAGGACTTCGTATGGACCTGTCCATGCTCCAACATTTAATAGAGTCCTGCCTTTTATATATTTTTTAGAAAAATCATATTCAAAATGATGTTCAATTTTAACCTCGGCTGAATCAACATTTTCCGAGAATTTCATTAGCCGCTGGGATTTTATTTTTTTCCATGCGATTGTTTTTAAAAATGTCCTTTCGTATAATCTAAACATGTTTTATTTGTTTGGTACGATCTTCCCGATTGCTTCATACATTCTACAGATATACCCCCGTATTTTCAATAAATATTTCGGCGTTGATGTATGGACATTATTAATTGAAATTAACCTAATAAGAAAAAATGGACATTCAGTACCCAAGAGAAGGATAAAAAAAGGATTTATAATAGACGGTTATTTTGATTACCCACCGTTATTTCTTGTTCTACTTTCATTTCTTCCTAAAAAATTCTTGTTTAATTTTCAAGGGTTTATTTCCCCGTTATTTGACGCGATGTTAAATATAATAATCTTCTTCATTGTATACCAAATGACGCAAAGTGTAGTTTTTGCATTGGTAGCACAACTTATTTATACCACTATTCCAGTCGCAGCACTCGAAAATTCTGCGTTGCTTCCTCGATCTCTCGGCTATTCATTATTTATGTTGTCTTTCTTTTTTGCTATTGTATTTACAACCTCAGGTAATCAAATAGCGCTAGTCGCAAGTATTATCCTTGCTACGCTTACGCTTCTTTCTCATAAATTTGCAACTCAATCACTTTTTTTTATATCAATCTTCTTTACTATTTTTGAAAAAAATCTTTATTACATTGGAATATTGTTATCTTCGATTGTTTTAGCTGTGATTGTAAGCCGGGGATATTATATTAACGTTTTAAAATCACACGTTCGCATTATTCATTTTTGGATAAAGAATCGTAAGAACAGATTTGCCCATCAAGTTTACGGGAATATCTCGCTCAAAAAAAATCCTGACTTAATTGGAATTATATATAAGCTTTTAACAAAACTTGCGCCGGTTACACTATTATCAGCTAATTTTTGGATCTTTTCGATTGTTCTATTTTTGATACTTCAACCTAGTTTTCCCATACTAATTAACAAGATGGTGATTTGGATTGCGTTTTTTTATGTATTTGGAGTCTTAGTTCTTATGATTCCTCAATTAACGCCCATAGGAGAGGGCTATCGCTATATAGAAATGACTACCCTACCTACTGCAATTGTTGCAGCCTTTATTTTTTTCTATTTATATAACTCTGAGCTACGTGAATTAGCTTTGGCAGGATATGTAATTGTGCTTGTTTCGAACCTAACAATAATTATCTTTACACAAAAGAAGGCAATAATAGCAGACACAAACCGCAGTTTAACGGGCGATCTTACAAAAATGTATAATTTCATCAACAAGCTTCCCACTACTCCCCGTATAATGTGTATTCCGCATCAAATTACGACTATGACTGTGTACAATACTCGTGCAAACGTTTTAGTAAACTTTGATGTTGAAGGCCTGCAAAAAATGAGTGATTTTTATCCAGTGTTTAAAAAACCAATAATAGAAATAGCAAAAAAATTTGACATTAATTACATCCTCCTCCGAGAAAATTTTGCCAAATTAAAAGATTTAAAACTTACCAACTCAAAAGTAGTTTACCGTTCAGGAGAGAATCTACTGATAGAACTAAACTAATTAACAAAAATATGATACACTTTATAATAAATTAAAGTTAGGAAATTTCAATTAGAATGGAATTAATAAAATCCTTTTCCAAAAAGATATCGAAAAAAAAAGTAATCTTTGCCTCTCTTCTTATTCTTTTTATCTTGGTAATTTGCTTAATAAGTATTGAGTTTTTTTCGATTTTACTTATTAAGAAATTGGGATACAACTGGGAGCCAGCATACTTAAGAATAATTAAGGGATACAAACCTTCAAATCTGTACGGTGGCAGAACCGAATATCATTCATGGGGTCAATGGGGCGTGCCAAATTACCAAGGACGTATCAGAAATAATTGTTTAGATATCAATTATGTATTTAATTCATATGGCGCAAGAGATAAAGAAAGGAGTTTGTCCGGAAAAGACAGGACGTTGGTATTTGGCGATTCATTCATTGAAGGATTCGGTGTGAGTCAAGATAAAACCTTACCGGCTTATCTTGAAAAAATATCAGGAAAAGAATTTCTCAACCTTGGAGTTTCAGGAGGTTATGGAGTACTAAATGAGTATATTTTATATAGAGATTTTGCAAAGAAGTTTGAACATGAGTCGGTCATAGTTGGCCTTACTATTGGAAATGATTTTACCGACAATGATCCCCTTTCCTGGCTCGGCAACGCAAAACTCCACTATTTCCCTTTTTGGAAGTTATCGGATGACAAAAGAGATCTTGAAATTGTTTACTTCGCTCCCAAGGTGGATGGAAAATTTGTGCCAGAGTTAGACCCAAAAAATAAAGTCTCAAATTATAAATTTTATTCAAGCTGGAAAGACTTTAGCGCTTTCATGAGAATATCTGAATTCATAAGAGATCGTAAAGTTTATTTTGATAAAGACAGTCCGTTTTTAAAAAGAACTAATTATAATCTGGAGTTTTCTGATGATCAGGTTACAGCCACCTTAATAGCGTATGACAAATTCTCGAAACTCATTGGAAACAAAAGAAAATATGTGGCTGTACTGCCTTCAATCCCAGATATTCATTATTATTTAAACAATGGGAGACAAAAAGCTCCTAAGTTTGAAGAATTTAAAGATGAACTAACAAGTCAAGGATGGCAAGTTATTGATACAATAAACGCCTTTGCCAATATATCAACAGATGACATCTCCAAATATTATATTGTTTGCGATGGGCATCCGAGTGCAGAAGGACATGAACTATTCGCAAAATATATTTACAAATTCATAAAATGAAATTAATAAAATCTTTTTCAAAAAAAATAGCGGATTTCCAAGCTTTTATAATCTTATCCATAGTTTTTTTTATTTTAGGTCCTGTTTTCTCACTTATTCTAAAAAGGGGGGAGAGAGAAGAAAAATTATCCTGGGACGAATGGTCTATACCCTCTGATACAATTAGCCAACTTAAAAAACAGTACTGATGTATATTCTCGGGGTTTCTTGCTTTTATCATGAGTCTGCCGCCGCGTTAATTCATAACGGTCGGGTAGTCGCGGCAGGTGCAGAGGAGCGTTTCTCAAGAAAAAAACATGATTCTTCTTTTCCAAGATATGCAATAGAATTTTGTCTTAAGCAGGCGGGTATAGATTCTTCAAATTTAGACTACGTTGTTTTCTACGAAAAGCCCTTCCGTAAATTTGAACGAAACATAATAAGCTCTTTGAGATATTTTCCAAAGTCACACACATTCTTCACAGAGTCCATGAAAAATTTTCTAGTAGAGAAGCTTTGGGTCAAGTCAATTTTAGCCAGTGAATTGAGGATAGATCCCGCAAAAATTCTCTTTATACCCCATCATCTATCTCATGCGGCGGCAAGTTTCTACACCTCTCCCTTTTCTCATGCGGCATTCCTAACCCTTGATGGGATAGGTGAATGGACTACCGGATCATTTGGCACAGCAAGTAAGGGTAAACTACATCCGATAGGAGAAATGAAATTTCCTCATTCTGTTGGGCTTCTGTATGCCGCATTTACGGCCTTTTTAGGTTTTGAGGTCAATGACGGGGAGTATAAGGTAATGGGAATGGCTGCGTATGGTACGCCAAAACATCTATCAAAAGTTAGAAAGTTGTACAAACAATCAAGTGATGGTTCGATTAAACTTGACCTCGATTACTTTGTCTTCCATAAAAGTTCTAAATCCATGTACTCGGATAAATTTGCAAGATTATTTGCGGACCTTAATAAATTTGACATCGCAGCAAGTGTACAAAAATGTACCGAAGAAATAATATTTAACATGCTTAAATATATCTCCAAGCAAACGGGGCAAAAAAATCTTGTCTTGGGTGGCGGTGTAGCTCTTAATTCCGTTATTAATGGAAAGATCGTAAAGGAAACTCCGTTTAAAAATGTATTTATATTCCCTGCGGCAGGAGATGACGGCGGAGCGGTTGGAGCTGCCTTATATTTATATCATCACGTGCTGGGTTTCAAAAAAAGAGAAAAATTTAGTAACGTTTTTCTAGGAAAAGATTCTTCCGAAAACGACATAAAACTTCTTATAAAGAAAAATGCTTTAAAGATGAAGAAAATGGAAGATAGGGAATTGTTAGATTTTATCTCTACTAAAATTTCTGATGGAAAGGTTGTTGGGTGGTTTGAGGGAAAAGCGGAATTTGGTCCGAGAGCACTCGGACACCGTTCAATTTTAGCCGATCCGAGAGACCAAAAAATGAAAGATATTGTAAATTCTAAAATCAAATTTAGAGAGGAATTTAGACCCTTTGCGCCTGTCGTACTGGCCGAACATGCAGATAAATATTTTTCTATAACCTCTGATAACTTAAGCCCCTTTATGCTGGGAGCTTTTGACGCAAAATTACCGGCTAAAAAAAATTCACCGGCAACTGTCCATGAAGATGGCACAAGTAGAGTTCAGGTTGTAGATAAAAATTATCCTGGAAAATATCGAAAACTTCTACAGGCTTTTTTTAAAAAAACAGGGGTACCGGTTCTTTTAAACACATCTTTCAATGTAAAAGGAGAGCCAATTGTTAACTCGCCTCTGGATGCTTACAATACTTTCAAGTTGAGCGGTATTGATATTTTAGTACTTGAAAATTATGTTTTGGAAAAGTAATCTTAATGTATGAATTTTCTTTTGAAGCTTTATCGAAATATTAGAAACAGGTTTTCAATTGCCGGTGAATTAATTGAATTTTTTTGGGCTCAAAAGCTTTGGTGGTTAATTCCTTTTATTGTTATTCTTCTTGTATTTGCCTTGCTTCTGATTTTTGCTCAGTCTACTCCTCTTGCTCCATTCATTTATACAGCTTTCTAATGTTAAAGACCTAATTCACAGAAGTTTTATTAGTTTTATGTTGTCAATTTTCTTTACCACCTTATATCCTTTTAAATTCAAATCCCCTAGATTCGCGTATTCTTCATTTAGAAGAATCATATCTAGATTATGATCTTTCATTATTTCTCGAATTGGTTTTCGAATATATGGATAAACATCTGAAATTTTGTCTATTGTTGCGTAGCTTGCGTTGACATAAACCGGGCAGCCGGTGTGATATATGGTGTTTGTTGTTATCTGGTGTGGAATACAAAGTAAGCGAGGGCGAGTTTCCAAGGATTTTAAGTAGGCGAACATTTTTTTCATCTCAGGAGTTAATGTGCGTAACCTTTCATTAATTATTGCCTTTCTTTGGATTACGATTATTGTGACCAAAGCTAAAAGTCCAATTGTCGAATAAAGAACAGCAAGGGATAAACCGATACCTGAATTTATTTTCGAAACTAAAAAATTTGCGGCGAGAAATGCCGCTGGAAATGCTGAAAGTTCCAGATACCTCTGCCCTTCTCCCAAA
>Ga0209541_10015534_pt1 | contig 11360 bp, 11 predicted proteins | sample RifCSPlowO2_01_FD_184027 | JGI IMG/M metagenome (GOLD analysis project Ga0209541, IMG submission 184027) | Groundwater microbial communities from Rifle, Colorado - Rifle CSP2_plank lowO2_0.1 (SPAdes) (version 2) | ecosystem: Environmental > Aquatic > Deep subsurface > Groundwater | place...
ATCCCCGCCTTCCTCCACGCTTTTAGCGGGCGGTTTCGTGTGATATTTAACACACGATGGGGGTTGCGCTTGTTGACCCACTTAAGGGTGCGCCTCACGGTACAAGCTGACGACCATATTAATCCATTGTTTCCAATGGTACGGACTATACCTTCATCCTGCAATGCAGGATGCCAACCGTCTGAACAATCTAAAAGATCGTTCTCATCCATTCCTTAATGGAATCAGTCTCTACGGGGCAAGTTTTATACAGTATTTCGAAAGTCCTTTTAAAACTTTATCTCTATAATGCTTCTTTAAATAAAGAACAAATGTCCTCGCAGCCCGATATTGATATAAACTCATATTAGTTTTACCAAACATCACCTGATCCCTCAAAGCATCTTCATTGCTCGAATAAGCAATTCTGATACCGGATCTATGTTTAGTATCTACATGTCCATCTCCATCGATTCTTCCTGCCAAATAAGCAATTAAAAATCTTTGGGGTACATGCAAAATTCCGGTTTTTGTAGACATAAATAAGCGTGTCAAAGATCTATTATTAACATAGATCTGATACGCTTCCTGTCTACGCTTTCCTTCAGTAGATTTGTACACTCTTTTCTTGACAGGATAATTAAAAACTACCCTTTTCAGAAACATAGTGAACTTTTCAATTAACTGAGGATTCACCGAAGTTAAACCAATAGAGCTTGAACGCCAATATCCATCTGCCAGCCAAAGACCTAAAATATAGAAATCGTCGGCTGTCTTAAAGAAAAACTTGCTTCCCACGGTATTACCCATTGAACACAATATACCCGAAGATATACCGAAAATCAATTAGGGCTTCACCGTTTTGGGCTGGTTATTGTTTTCCAGTATTGCTACTGGAACGGCCATCGTTAAAAATAGCCATGCAGCACCTGTGCTGGCACTCTCGAAGAACTCCGGTGTTTCCACCGGGATGCAGCCAGCATGTCAAACCCTGGTAAGGTTTTTCGCTTTGTTTCGAATTGAACCACATGCTCCACCGCTTGTGCGGGTCCCCGTCAATTCCTTTGAGTTTTAGCCTTGCGGCCGTACTCCCCAGGCGGGACACTTAACGCGTTAGCTTGCGACAAGCACCTAAAAAAGCGCTCATCTAGTGTCCATCGTTTACGGCTAGGACTACAGGGGTCTCTAATCCCTTTCGCTCCCCTAGCTTTCGTGCATCAGCGTCAGATTTCACCCAGTAGCCTGCCTACGCCATCGGTGTTCCTTATAATCTCAACGCATTTCACCGCTCCACTATAAGTTCCGGCTACCTCTGTGAGCCTCAAAGCTCGTCCGTATCAAAACCCGCCCCCACGTTGAGCGTGAGTATTTGAGTTTTGACGCAACGAACCGCCTACGCAACCCTTTACGCCCAGTAAATCCGGATAACGCTCGCACCCTACGTATCACCGCTGCTGCTGGCACGTAGTTTGCAGGTGCTTATTCTTGGGCCATTACGGCCCACAAAAGGAGTTTACAACCCGAAGGCCTTCTTCCCCCACGCGGCGTCGCTGGATCAGGCTTTCGCCCATTGTCCAAGATTCCTAGTTGCTGCCATCCGTAGATGTAGGGACCGTGTCTCAGTTCCCTTGTGGCTGACCGACCTCTCAGTCCAGCTACCCGTCATCGCCTTGGTAGGCCATTACCCCACCAACAAGCTGATAGGACGCGGGCCGCTCCATCGGCGAGTGGTTAAACTCTATCTCACGTTCATGTAACTGAACGTGACTTACGGAGAATTACCCCGCCTTTCGGCGAGCTATGCTCCACCAATGGGTACGTTCCCACGCGTTACTCACCCTTCCGCCTCTACGCTCGAAACTACATTCTATCCATAAAACTATCCGTGAGCATCCGCTACTATCTGTGTAATCAAAGTGTTTCGATAACACTGATTAATTACGGATTTACACCGATATCTTATGGGCACAATGCAGCTCCGAGCATCGATCGACTTGCATGCCTAAAGCACGCCGCCAGCGTTCATCCTGAGCCAGGATCAAACTCTCAAAAAGAAAGTTCAATTTGACTTTTAAAACTCTTAAGGATTTTCTGTTGGGTACCACTTTCCAGAAGCGAATGTAATGAGCTTCGCAGTCCGCCAAAGTTCGCTCCACGAGCCGCAGTAGAAATCTACTAAGGCGAGTGGTAAGAACGGGCGGACCAGTATTCAATTCCATTCGCATTACCGAAGAGTGGTTATGATTCTTTTCAGTTGTTAAAGAACTAAAAAAGGCGCTTGCGCGCCCCAGTTAAAAGTTCAAAGCCAAGTTTAAGAAATTTTATTCAATATAATTTCCCTTCTTTCCTCTTTCAACCTTAAGCTGGTTGCGCAAATCTCTTTTAAGCTTAGATATTCTACAACTGTTGACAGTATGTGTCAATCGTTATACGCTTAATTTAATGCCCAAGTTAGTCCGTAGTTCGGAGTTAGTAGTTCGTAGAAAGAAATCTAACTACCACCTACTACCCACTACCCACTTCAAAGTGAAGCGGGGCTTCACTTTGATCGAGCTTCTTATCGTAATAACCATCATCGGTATTTTAGCCTCTTTAACTCTTGCTTCCTATGGCAACGCCCAGTCAAAAGGAAGAGACGGCGTTAGAAAAAGCGATTTGGCACAAATGAAAAGAGCCTTGGAACTAGCCAAGTCTGACTGTTCAGGTTCTGCTTGGTACCCATATTTTACCGACTATACGTCTCTGGCAACTTACTTAGCCGACCCGGACCTGAAGTATTTGTCTTCAGTGATTGAAGATCCCCAAAATAGTGATCCGCAAGTTTATAAATATGTAACCTCAGCTATCAGTACCAATCTCGTCTGCCCCAATGATGCTGGGTTACTCAATCCTCCAACAGAGGGAATCAATGGTGCCACCGACTATTCCCTTTGGGTTAAGCTCGAAAGACCACAAGATGCACAATCATTAGACTCCAGAAAAAAGTGTAAAAATAAACCCGGCCGGGATGGCCCCACTACCGATTGGGAATTAGCCGTTCATGCTGGTTACTTCGTAATCTGCAATAACTAATATGGTTCACTGTTCACAGTTAACTGTTAACAGTTTTAAAAAAACCGTGAACCGTAAACCGTTAACGCTCAACCACAAAGGCTTTACTCTAATAGAATTATTAGTCGTCATTACAATTCTGGGAATACTGGCAGGTTTAACCCTTGCATCTTACGGCGGAACTCAGGAAAGAAGCCGTGATTCCAGAAGAAAAACTGATCTTGATGCAATTAAAAAAACACTTGAGCTGGCAAAACAAGATACTCCCGGAGCATATTATTATGCTGGTTGTAACGATTTCTGCGGTGTATCAACAGCAGTCGTCCCAATTACTGGTAACCCGACACTAAGCTCGGCTGGGTATATAAAACAAGTACCAAAAGACCCAAAGACAAACACAGATTACAGATATATTCCAAGAACTGCATCCAATGGTCTTTGTACAACGGCTTGTACAACTTATTCACTTGTCGCTTGTCTGGAAAATGCAAGGGATACCCAAAAAGATATCATCAGTAATACAAACGTTTGTCCTGCAGCTTCAAAAACTGTCAGCTATACGATAACCCCAAACTAGAAACTAGTTACTAGTGGCTAGTTGCTAGTGGCAACTGTTTGGTACAAAACAATCGCCAAACTGACCATCATCCTTCGATCAACTCAGGACTTCAGCTCTTCGAGCTTCAGCATTCTAAACCATTCGGTAGAGGACAATAGCTAGACTTACCATCACATTAAGTGACTTGTTGACTCCAAACATTGGTATCTCCACAATGTAGTCTGCCAATTTGAGAGCTCCTTTTGATACCCCTTCTGTTTCATTTCCGACAATAAAAGCTATCGGCAAACTGTAATCAACATTGCGAAAGTCAACACTCTTTTTGCTCTGCTCTATTGCTATTATTTTTAAGCGACCTTCTCGATTCCGCTTCTCTTCACTCGAAGAATATTTATTGTTCGACCTTGCTTGCACTGAGTCTGATCGAAGTGTGGAGAACTTCCCCTTTAAATCTGTAATTGCGTCAACCGCCGTTGAAGCATACTTCCACGACACCCATTTTTCTGTTCCCACTGCCGCTTTGGAAATCCTATGATATGGCGGAGTTTGCGTTTTACCGCAAAGATAAACTTTTTTGGCGGCCACCGCATCCGCCAGCCTAAAAATCGATCCTGTATTGTAAGTATCCAAAATATTGTCGCAAATTATATAAATTTCCCGGCGTTTTATCTTGGTAAGATCCTCGGGTGTTGGCTCGCTTACTCGCAGTTCTTTCGCCCCCAATTTCATTAGGAAAATTCTACCATTCTTTGCCATCCCCGATGAAAAATTTTATAATATGCCTCTCATGAGTGAGCGCCGAATTGCAGCTGACCAAAGAGAAATTGAAAGACCATTTTCAAAAGAATTTAGACTCCGAGGGTGTGGAGATCTTTTGGTGGTTGATGGTGTTTTGGGGATAATTAACCTTGTGAAAGGTCGCAAGGCAAGAATTGCCTTAATGCACCGGGAGCTACCTATAGCCTTGGAAAAATCGGATGGGAGACTGCTTATTATCCCTGGACAATCCCATAAAATTGGCTGGTTAACCTTTAGCCTTTCCCAAAATGCTCGAATCTTTTATTTTGGAGAAAACTGGGAGTATCGACTTGTCTACAATTCAAGAGTCGGCGACGCACTTGATTTGACACTAGAAACGACTCAACCAATTAATTATCAATATTTTAGGAGACCAGTCGATTTTTACCGGGTGATGGCCCATCAGTTGGCGCAAACCCATGCTGGCCCGAATGTTATTTGACCGTTACTGACTTTGCTAAGTTCCTGGGCTTTAGGCGCGCAACGAAGTGAGCACCGCAAACCCAGAAATCATTTTACTGTTACGGATTTTGCGAGATTTCTGGGTTTATCAGGATCTAGTCCCTTCTCAACTGCCAAATAATAAGCCAAAAGCTGAATAGGTACTACACTGGCAATAATCGATCCCTCTTCACAATCAGCAACCGGCAAGTAGAAATCGAAAGCCTCATTAGGCTTTGGCGAAACTCCGATGATATAGCCACCCCGTGATTTAACCTCAATGGCATTAGAAATTATTGCCTCATAAGTCTCATCAAGTGGCGCAAAAGCAATTGCAGCAGTACCCTTTTCAATTAGGGCAATCACCCCATGCTTCAACTCTCCCCCGGCAAATCCTTCAGAGTGAATATAGCAAACTTCTTTAAGCTTTAGAGTTGCCTCCAGTGCTGTTGCGTAAGAAAGACCGCGACCAATTATATAAACATCCCGGGAATTTTTAAGTTTCATCACCAGTTTTTTGATTTTGTTAAGATATTGATCAGTCAGAATTTCCTCCACTGCCTTGGCGGCTTTTTCTATGATTTTCTGACCGTCCTTAACGCGACCAGCGAGTGCGTAGGTCAAATAAATTAGATTGGCGACCATTGCTGTCCAGCTTTTGGTCGCACAAACAGCTTTTTCCACGCCGGCTCCCAAAATTAAATTATAGTCTGCAGTACGATACAAGGTTGAACCCACAACATTTACAATCGCAAAAATCTTAGCTCCCCTTTTTTTTGCCCGAACTACTGGTTCAACAACATCTACCGATTCGCCGCTTTGAGAAATCGGGATAACTAAAGATCCACTATGTATATAATCCTCAAGATAGTTAAATTCGCTGCCGATTGAAAAATTGACGTGTTTTTTGGCAATCTTTGCAAAAAGATAAGTACCCGAAAGTGCTGCATATGAAGCAGAACCGCATGCGACAAAAAAAGTCCCGTGCGCATCCTCAACAATCTTTGCAAGCTTTTCTATCTGTTGACCATTTGCAGCGATTTTTGCCAAAACTTGCGGCTGTTCATAAATCTCTTTAAGCATATAATGCGCAAATTTTCCAGGCTTTGTTTCCTCTACCTTCCAATCTAAATTGCTGATTTTCGGTTTAATCCTCTTTTCACTTACCGTATCAATAAGATTGACTCGATTATTTGTTAACTGGATAATTTCATTGTCTTTTAAAAATACTGCTCTTTTGGTATGCGCAAGCAGTGCGCTGGGGTCACTGGAGATAAAATTCTCGCCCTTACCCAAGCCAATAACCAAAGGCGTACCGCTTTTTACTGCAACCATTTGTCCACCTATAGAGAGAAAGATAAATGCATTGAGACCCGAAACGTCAAGAAAAGCAGATCGAACCGCCTCGGCAAAAGGCTTGTTTTTTGCATACTCCTCAACTAAATGAACTACTGTTTCCGTATCTGTTTCAGATTTAAATCGATGACCGGCACCAATTAATGTTTTTTTGAGCTCCTGATAATTCTCGACAATACCATTGTGAACAAGAGCAATCTTGCCACTGCAATCCAGATGAGGATGGGCGTTTTCAACAGTTACTCCTCCATGAGTTGCCCAACGCGTGTGACCTAAAGCTAGTGATGAGTGATGAGTGATGAGTGATGAGTCAAGCTTTGAGTTTCCGATCTTACCGACATGTTTCTCTACTATTAACTTTGACTTTCCACTTTGACTTCTGACTACTATTCCCCACGAATCATAGCCCCGATATTCAAGGCTCTTTAAACCCTCAAAAACAATCTTTGCAGCTGATTTACCCCTCGAAGACTTTAGCGAAGGATGGCCAACATAACCAAATATTCCGCACACTTCTTTCTCCTTCCGTCATTGCGAGTGGCCAACAGCCACGTGGCAATCTTATAATTTGTTTATGATCAAAACGTATTATATCTACATTATGAGTAATTTTAAAAGGAACGCTTTATATGCTGGTGTTACTAACAATTTAAAAAGAAGGGTTTGGGAGCATAAACAGAATTTAGTCAAAGGCTTCACACAAAAATACCAAATCCATGATTTAATTTACTATGAAATATTTTCGAATCCAATATCGGCAATTGAAAGAGAAAAACAAATTAAAAGCTGGTCAAGAAAAAGAAAAGACGAATTGATTAAAACTATGAATCCTGATCTCAAAGATCTCTACGGAGAAATAATTTAGATTGCCACGGACTCTTCGAGTCCTCGCAATGACAAGAAAAAAACACTATTTCCCAAAGTTCGGATCGAGGCGTTTCTTAAATTCTTCAACCATATCGACAGGAGTCGGGTCTATCTTATTTTTATATGCTAAATAATAAGCAGTAAAGTCGGCCGTATAAATAGAATTAAACATTTTTGCGCAACAACTACTGCCAACAAGGTCCAAAATTTCAGATTCCAAACTATTCTCCCTTAAAATGTCGGCAGTGATCCCATATCTCCTCTGGTTCTCGATATCGTCATACGGGTCTTTAAGCATAATTGCGAAATATCTGTCTCCAAGATTGTTAAACCCAACCATCAAATTATGGTTAAGTTCCGGAAAAAAATTCCAAAATGCCGGGTTTTTAGCATGCTCGTTGAATTTTATCGTCCAAACCCGAGCCAGTTCTTTAAATTTCTGCGAAGACCAGACAAGTGGTGTCTTTCCGTCAATTTTTTCGGCTAGCTCTTGCCCTTTTACCTCGTAATCATCCATAGATCTCTCAAAAGCGCCCGCTTCCGCCAGCACTTCGGCTTTCATATCTTCAGCAAGTCCATGATTGGCAAGGACTTGGAGCATTGCCCCAACAAAATAACCTGTTCCCATTCTTGGCTGGAAATCGGAAGTCGGCATCGGTAGTTTTACATGGGACAAACCCTTGTCTTTTGCAATTTCTTCAAGTTTGCCCCCGCTTGAAACAACAACCGAAGGCAAACCGGCCTCTATTGCTTTATTTAAAGTCGTAATAGTTTCTTCCGTATTCCCAGAGTATGAACAAAAAATATTAAGAGCATCCTTTGAAGCTTCAGGTTTTAGGGAATACGTGTGATTCTGACAGATTCTAGGCGCATCAACCCCCGCCTTATCAGCAGCATCCTTAACCAAAGTATTTACTAAAGAAGCCGGGAATGCAGACCCCCCTTCTCCATAGAAAATTGCCCGGTCGAAATCTCCATCTATACGGATCTCTTTTGCCAAATTAAAACCTTCAGCAAATTGCTTTGGTGCTCCTAGGATTATTTGTCTTAAGTTGGATTTGTCGAATTCGTGAGGAGTTTGTGGCATTGAAGTTTATGAACCGTAACGCCTTCGTCTTGAAGAGTAATCACTAATTGCTCTTTTGAGTTCTTCTTTTGAAAAGTCCGGAAAATACAGTTTTGAAAAGTAGTATTCTGTGTATGCTGTTTGCCAGGGCATCATACCGCTTGTTCTCTTTTCACCGGACGTTCTGATTAAAAGATCCGGCTCGGGCAGGCCTGCTGTATCAAGGTTTTTGCTAATTAAATCCTCATCGATTTGTGAGGACTTAACACCGCGCCTGACAATTTTCCTAAATGCCCTGACCAATTCATCCCTGCCGCCGTAATCTAGGCAAATATTAAGGATATAGTTTTTGTTTTTAGCGGTTTGTTTTTCGATTGCCAGAAGCAGCTTTTTGAGGCTCTGCGGAACGCGGTCTCGCCTCCCTAACCACTTAAATCTGACTCCTTCTTTTATTAATTCTTTAACATGCTTCTTGAAAAATATCCTGTAAATATGCATCAAATATTTAACTTCTTGTGAGGGTCGCTTCCAGTTTTCTGTTGAAAAACTCCATAGAGTTAAAACTTTAACCCCAATATTTTTTGAGGCCTTAACAATATTAAAGGCCACCTCTAGCCCCTTCTTGTGACCTTCAATTGGTTCAAGGCCGTGTTTTTGCGCCCAACGCCTGTTTCCGTCAGGGATAATAACAACATGCTGTGGGACAACCTTCTTATGCGCTTCAGTCATTAGAATCTAAAGGTAAGGATATCAAAATTGAATACCCCTTTCAACTTATCACCTTTCTCTTGATACAACATAATCTGCTACCTGACTCAGTATTTGCTGCAATTTTCTGTCTCTTGTTAACTTGCCAATTTCCTTCTTCGCAACCACCATGAGCCTTTTGTTCTCGTCCTCACACCACGTTAATGCCCCGCATTTTCTAACAATGTCTCTAATTTTTTTAAGTTCCCTGCCTCCCGATTTAGGATTCCCCCATATCTTGTTTATTTCAGCTAAGCCTTTTGGGGTTGCTAGCTGCCTTGCCTTATGAATAATAAGCGTGTTTTTACCTTCGCACATATCCGAAAGAATCGATTTCCCCATAGTTCTTTCATCGCCAAAGATACCTAACAAGTCATCAAACAACTGATAACCTATACCAACAGCTTTCCCGTAAGATTCAATTGTAGCTACCTTGCTTTTAGCGAATTTTGTCACATTGAGCCCCATTAACATTGGCCCAATAACACTATATTTGGCAGATTTTAGGTAAGTAAACTGCATTATCCGGTCAAAATCGAAATTCTTATATTCGTTTTCAATATCCAATGCTTGACCATATGCAGTTTCTAAAAGAATGTCTGCAAAAAGCTTTTGGGCACTCACTTTGTACTCGTTATTAAATGAAGATCTGGCAATAATTTCGAATGCACTGATACATGCAATGTCACCTAAAAGAATCCCAATGCTTTCACCATAATGTTTACCAAATCTCTTTTCATAGATTCTGTGAATCGTCGGCTTACCTCTCCTGAGGTCAGAACGATCCATAATATCGTCGTGAATTAAAACAAAATCTTGTGCAACTTCGAAGGCCAGTGCGATGGGCAATATTTTGGAGACATCTTTTCCTCCCCCCATCTGGTAACCTAACCAAACTAAATATGCCCTTAAGCGCTTCCCACCTTTGGAAAAATTCGTAAGTTTTTCGTATAAATCAACAGTTTCCTGGGAATATTTGGATACGGATTGTGTTTTTTTTCTAAAATACTCTGATTCGTAAAATTCGTATTTAGACAAAAATCTTGCCAGGTCACTTTGGTACAAATTTGGATTTTTTCGGGTCTCTTGGGGCATTTTATTTTTGCGAAGCCGCCCTGTGTTTTTCTACCCAATCTATTCCTCTATCCGACTCTTTTGCCAAACCTACCAAATCATCCGGTAGTGGAAACTTAATTTCTTCCTCTAAAACGTCTAAAGCTTCGATTGATGCTTTCTTGTTTTTGCTTTTTATAAAATTAACAACTCTACTAACTAAGTATTCAGGTGCCGATGCTCCGGAAGTAATCCCCAATACGCCAACTCCATTAAGCCATCTATTATCAATCATTGATTCGTCATCCACCAAATATGCTTTTGTACCCTCTTCTTTGGCAACCTCAACTAATCTTTGAGAATTTGAACTTGTTTTAGAACCTATTACCAAAACAAGGTCTACTTTTTTAGCTAATGCTCTCGCTGCAGCTTGCCGATTTGTCGTTGCGTAACAAATATCAGATGAAGGTGGTGCGATAATATTGGGAAATTTTGATTTTAATTTATCTACTGTCTGTTTTGTATCCGTTAGCGAAAGTGTTGTTTGGGTTAAGTAAACAAGTTTGTCGTGCGGAACTTTCAAAGCTTCAACTTCATCTGCACCCTCTATGAGAACGGCCGTACCTTTAGGAACTTCCCCAAAGACCCCTGCAGGTTCCGGGTGATCTCTGTGTCCTACATAAATTACAAAATATCCTTCACGGACATACCTTTGTGCTTCTAAATGAACTTTTGTAACTAGGGGACAAGTGGCATCAATCACCTTGTGTCCTCGCCTTTTGGCCTCCTCTTTAACTGCCGGGTCGGTCCCGTGAGCGCTAAAGACTAAAACTGATTTTGCTTGCCCCGCCGCAGGCGGAGGTACTTCATCTAAATCTTCAACAAAAATTGCGCCTTTGATTTTAAGATCCTCAACAACATGCAAATTGTGAACGATGGCGTGTTTGACATAGACAGGCGGACCAAAGATCTCCAGTGCCGTTTCAACAACATCAATCGCCCGATCAACCCCTGCACAAAACCCCCGAGGCCGAGCTAAAATTATTTTCTTAAGCATTTTTAAGTTTCTTAACTTCTCCTCCATATCCTTTTTCAATTAAAACCTGTTTAATTTCTTCAATAAAAACCGGCAGTAATTCTTCTTCTTTTAGTGTCTTAATAAGTTTTCCCTTCTTAAAGATTGCTCCCTGGTTCTTTCCTCCACAAACCCCAATGTCCGCAAAACTAGCCTCCCCGGGACCATTAACAACACAACCCATAACTGCTACTTTAATTGGCGCATCCACTTTGGAAACAATTTCCTCGACCTTCTTTGCAAGACCAATAAGATTAATTTCCGTACGGCCACAAGTAGGGCAAGCAATAATTTCCACTCCCTTTTGACGGAGACCTAAAGATTTTAGAATTTCCCAGCCTACTTTCACCTGCTCCTTAGGGTCATCC